>Ga0224751_1013_pt1 | contig 13350 bp, 8 predicted proteins | sample LIM_F_Vancomycin_FD_182073 | JGI IMG/M metagenome (GOLD analysis project Ga0224751, IMG submission 182073) | Enriched cells from gastrointestinal tract of the lab mouse from Pacific Northwest National Laboratory (PNNL), Richland, Washington... | ecosystem: Host-associated > Mammals > Digestive...
GGAGCACCTCATGGCCAATGGCCTGGAGCAGATGGGTTTTGCCAACGCCGGATTTACCGTACAGGAAAAGTGGATTGAACAGGGCCCGTTCCGACTGGGCGACGGACAGTCCGGCCTGGTACGCAAAACGGCTGTCCTCATACACCACGAACGAATCGAACGTATATAAGTCATTCAGGCATGCCCTGGCGGCCGGTGTACGCTGTTTTTTGACCGGTGCGGCCGGGGAATCCGCCGCCTGCGGCGTTTTGGCCCGGGAAGAAGCTTTTTGCGGCTGGCCTTCTGCAGCGGGCATGGAAGCCACTTCATCCGTGCAGACGAACTTGATCTGGCGTTCCGTGCCCAGAGCCAGCATGGCGGCCTGCTTCAGCTCCGGCGTATAGCTGTTTTCCACCCAGAGGGCGGCCATAGGATCGTCGCATACCAGCGTCAGCGCCTTCCCTGAATCCTCCAGCAGGGAAAACTTGGGAAACCACAATCCATAAACCTCCGGGGACATGATTGTTTGCAAGGCTCCCGTGATTTTGGACCAGGTGGCTGACAGTTCTGATGGCGGCGTCATTGTTATTGGAAATAAAAGATGTTGCTGGTTAGAAATAGCCGTAAGGCGTTCCGTCCCGCTACGAGGCCGCCCGCGGATGGAACCGGATCAGGTTCATCCGCAGCCGTGACAGCTCGTGGCGTCCATCGGGATTCATCCACAAATGTGGTGTACGTCACGGGCGAACAGTTCGCCAATGAATTTATTGACGCTTCCCGAACCCAGAACGGACAAAGCTTCACCAAACTGCGCCGCAAGTACCGCAAGGCAGACGTCCTGCTGGTGGACGACGTGCAATTTATCTCCGGCAAGGAAAAAACGGTGGAAGAATTCCTGCATACGTTTGACGAACTGTTCCATGCCCACAAAACCATCGTGATTTGCGCGGATGCCGCCGCATGCGATATTTCCAATCTGGACCCCCGGCTGGCGGCGCGCCTGGAATCAGGCCTTACGGTAGAATTGAACCTTCCGGACGACAATGCACGGCTGGAGATCCTGCGCAGCAAGCGCGACCGGGCCGGCATGAACGTATCCGACGAAATTCTGGAGTTTCTGGCAAGCCGCATCCAGAAGAGCGTGCGCCGCCTGGAAGGAGCACTGCTCCGTGTAGCCACCTTTACTTCCCTGTCCGGAGACATGCCTGACATCGCCAAAATTGAGCAGCTTTTACGCGACATCCTGCGGGAAGAAACAAGCCGCATCCTGACCGTAGATTCCATCCAGAAGCGCGTGGCGGATTTTTACGAACTCAAGGTCAGCGACCTGACCGGCAAGCGCCGCCCCAACAGCATCGCCTTTCCGCGCCAGATCGCCATGTACTTGAGCCGCCGCCTGACGGAACGCTCCCTGAAGGATATCGGCCAGGCGTTCGGCGGCCGGGATCACGGCACCGTCATCCATGCGAACAAGCTGGTCGCCTCCCGTATGGAAGAGGATGTGCGCGTGAGGGATATCGTCCAGAGGCTGGAAGAGGAGTTGAGGGATTGATTTTCCTTCCCTCCAGCCCTGCTGGAAAAGCATGGTCCCGTTGAATGCCCATGGCTTTTCAAGCGGAAGAAGCGCTTCCGCGGCGCAGGGGAGAATAAGCTTGAGGCGAAAGCGGTTTGGATTAGAATCACCCTGTTCCCATTGATTCCATGATCCACGCCGACCAGCTTTCCAAAGAGTTTGGCCGCTTTCAAGCGGTAAAGAATGCCTCCTTCCAGATTGAAAAGGGGGAAATCGTAGGGTTCCTGGGGCCGAACGGCGCAGGCAAGACCACGACTTTGCGCATGCTGACCGGCTATCTGCCCCCCACTTCCGGCACAGCCACAATTGCCGGGTTCGACATTGTGAAAAATCCCCTGGAGGCTCGCAAACATCTGGGCTACCTGCCGGAACACGTGCCCCTTTACGACGACCAGCGCGTCACGGAATACCTGAAATTCCGCGCCAGGCTTAAAGGCATCTCTTCCAGGCAGATCTGGCCTGCCGTCTCCAAGGTTGTAGAACAATGCGGCCTGGATCCCGTGCGCCGCAAGATGATCCGCACCCTTTCCAAAGGCTACCGCCAGCGCGTAGGCCTGGCGGACGCCCTGCTGGGGGAACCGGACCTGCTGATCCTTGACGAACCTACCAACGGTCTTGACCCCAACCAGATACGCCAGATACGCGAACTGATCAAAGGTCTGGCGGCCAACCATACCATTATTCTTTCCACCCACATTCTCAGTGAGGTGGAAATGATTTGCAACAAGGTCATCATCATTGACCAGGGAACTATCAAGGCAGCGGATACCCCCTCCAACCTGACGGCCAATCTACGGGCAGCCGGCAAGATTACTCTGGAATTCCGGGGAGACCTGGCCCTGATTACGCGGAAACTGGAAAACCTGGAACATGTGAAGAAGGTCATCCATGAAGGAACGGACGCCGACGGCTGGCATACGCTGACCGTACGCGCGGAGGCCGGGACGGATACCCGTGAAAAGGCTGCGCGCCTCCTTGCGGAACAGGGCTGCCCCCTGCGCCATATTTACCGCCACACCCCCACGCTGGAAGAAGTGTTCGTGGAAATGACCCGTAAAGATTAACCCCCCCCTTTTTCCATCCCCGCCTATCCACCACCTCCCATTTCCCTTTTCTCCCCATGTCTCCAGTACTTACCATTTTCAGAAAAGAACTCAGAAGCTACGTAATGACTCCGTACGGATGGGTTATCCTAGCTTTCGTCATGGCCCTTCAGAGCGTCTCCCTGTCCGGCACGCTGAAGGCTTTTCAACTGGCCCCGCAGAAGGAAGGCATCCTGTTCTTCATCCTGCATTCTCCCATGTTCTGGTTTTACTTCCTGTTCATCTTCCCTCTGCTCACCATGCGTTCCCTGGCGGAGGAGGAAAAGACGGGAACACTGGAATCCCTGCTCACCACGCCCATCAAGACATGGCAGGTGGTTCTGGGAAAATACTTCTCCGCATACGCCTTTTACATCATCCTGTGGCTGCCCATGCTTCTCTATCCCATCCTGGCGGACTGGTCCAACCTGATTGTGCAGTGGATTTACGGATATGACGCGGGCATGGTTCTGCCTTACCGCCTGGCGGACTGGGCCGGGGCATACGCCATTCTGCTGCTGGTCGGCGCCTGGTTCACGGCCATCGGCATTTTCGCCTCCTCCATGACGGGCAGCCAGATTATTTCCGGCATCATCACCATCGGCCTGCTGGTCCTGATTTTCTTCATGGGTCTGATTCCCGTGGTGTGGGGGGAATTCCCCGCAGCGGGGATTTTCCACTACATGTCCTGCTCGGAACATCTGGACCGCTTTTCCGCCGGGCTGGTTGACACGCGCCCCGTCGTGTTTTACCTGACCATGACAGTCCTGACGCTGGCCGTCACCATCCGCATCATTGACCACCGCCGCTGGAAACACTGACTCATCCCGCCTTCACCACTTTTCATTTTTATCTATGAGCGAAACACCAGACACCCCCGCCGCGGCCGCAGAAGCCTCCCAGCCCGCCGCCCGCAAGGTCAAACGCCCCTGGATGACCTGGATCAAGCTTTTCCTGCTGTTCCTTATCGTCGTATGCCTGAATTACGTAGGCTGCCACGAGTATTACCGCCGGGACCTGACGGAAGACCAGCGTTATGAAATTTCCCGTCAGAGCATCAACATGCTCCAGTCTCCGGAAATCCAGAAGCGCAAAACCCCCGTCAAAATCACGTTCGCTTTCCTGCGCACCACGCAGAACTACACCCGCATGCGTTCTCTGCTTGAGGAGTACGAACGTTCTTCCAACGGCAAGGTGAAGGTGGAGTATGTGGATCCCCTCCGCCAGCCGAACAAGGCCCGTGAAATCTCCAATATCTACGGAATTGAATTCAAGAAGAACCTGGTCATCATTGATGCCCGGGAGGATACGGAAAAAGCGCTCAAGACGTTTGAAGGCACCCAGGCGGACGCCGCCCACGTGCGCATCCTGCCCGGAGACGCCTTCGTAGTATACGCACCCGGGCCGGACGGCAAAAGCATGAAGGCAGTGGCGCTCCAGATTGAAGACATGATGACTGCCGGCATTTACGGAGCGGCCAACGGCGAACCTCGTAAAATTTATATCGCGGCGGATAAGAGCAACTTCAACGAGTCCCTGAGCAACAACCAGGAAGAAAGCATTTTCACGACGCTGGGCAAAATCTGCCGTTCCGTCAACCTGCAGCTTGTTCCCATCCGCATGAGCGGTCTGGAAGAAATTCCGGAAGACGCCGCAGGATTCATGATTATCGGTTCCAAATATGATCTGTCCCCGCAGGAGGCGGAAGTGCTCCAGCGGTACTGGGCGCGCCCGAACGCCGCCATTCTGATCATGCTGGAACCCCAGAATGACACTCCCAAACAGCTTTACCGCTTTCTCCGCGAACAGGGGCTACGGCCCCAGAATGACCGCGTGATGCTCCGCAACAGGGGCAGCCGTTCCGTTTTTGAAATTAACTCCATTTTCGCCCCCTCCCTGAATTGCACCCGTGAATTCTGGAATTCCAGCACCGGACTGGAAGGGGAGAGCATCTCCCTCATTCTGGATTCCGACAATGCGGCCATGGAACAGAAGCGCATTACGCCATACCCCCTCCTGGTCACAACGGAGGATTATTACGGAGAAACCAAATACAACCAGTTCCCTGCCCAGTTCGACGCAAGGGAAGATAATCCGGGCCCTCTGATGATCGGCGCGGCCCTCATCCGGGGGAATGCCGGGGACGTGAACCAGAACAAGACTACCGGGCGCCTGGTTCTGCTTGGCAATACGGACCTGCTCCAGCCCCGGCAAATCAAACCGGAACAGAGGGATTTCATGCGTACGCTGATCGGCTGGATGACGGACCGTGAAGAATTGCGCGGCCTCGGCTCCCGCCATGACCTGACCGTCAAGCTGAATCTGGACCGCAACGCCCTGGGCGTTTTGGAACTCCTAACGAATATCGGACTCCCCCTGCTGGCGCTGCTGATCGCCCTGATTATCTGGAACACGCGCCGTCATTAACTCCACCCACGCCCATTACCGGAAGCACATGCGCACATTCCGTTTTATTCTTCTCATCCTCATCACCCTCGCTTCTGTCGGAGCAGCGGTGCTCCTTATGATTGACGGCAATCTGTCCCGCATCATCGGGCGCACCGCTTTCAGTTCCGGAGAACGGCTTTTCCCGTACACCCGGGAAGAAATGAACGAGGTTTCCTGGATGCGCATCAATTGCGTGGGAGATGTCGCGGAATTCCGCCGCAAACCCAACGGCGTCTGGTGGTGCGAAAAGCCCTGGAACGACCGTATGGATCCTCGCGCGGCGGCGGCCATTCTCCAGTACACGTACTCCACCAGCATCGTGGACGCATTGCCCCTGCACAAGATTGATTCCGCATCCCTGAAGGAATTCGGCGTGAAAACCACTCCCGTTACCATCACTCTCAAGGAAATGAGCGACGACGGAAAGCGTTCCTCCACTGTGGCGCGCTATACGCTGGGTTCCCCGGCACCCTGGCTGGTGGACGATCCGGAGAACAAGACCACGGATGACACCACCTATATGCAGACGGATTTTTACGGCCGGGACACCCGCATTCTGGTGGGCACCGGCAACATCCTCCCTCTGTTCAAATCCGGCATCCGCCAGCTTCGGGACCACCGTCCCCTGCTACTGCATCCGGCCATGCCCGCCTCCATTGAAATCAACAACCGGGGCCAGCGCATCGCCCTGGAGCGCAAGACTCCTAGCTCCCCCTGGAAAATCACGTATCCCCTCTCCCTGGATACGGACCCGGCCATGATGGATGTGCTGCTGGGCACGCTCCAGAAGCTGACCGCCGTGCGCGTGTACAACCCGGAGGAAACGAGCGTGCCGGATATGACGGATGATCAAATCACCTCCGTCTCCATCAGGAATTTCACAGGCCGCCTTTCAGGGGACGGCAAATCCCTGCAAATGGAGGAACAGCCCGTCACGCTCCGAATTTATCCTCCCTCGGACAACGGAAGCCTGTCCGAACTGGTCAAAGCCACCGTTTCCGACCGTAAGGCCGTCTTTGAATTGGCGCAAACGACGGAAACCAACAAGGAAGTTCCCGGCGTACGCAATATTCCGCTGGATCTGGGCCTTCTGCGTTCCAAGCAATTGACGGACATCGGGGATTACAAGATTACCGGCCTTTCCATCCGTAAAAGTTTTCAGGATTACCCTACCATCGCCCGCTTCATTCAGGGGGATGAGAAAAAAGGCATCAAGCCCACCTGGCTGTACACGGCAGAGGGCGCCCGTTACCAGGAAGCTAATCCGGAGCATCTCATTTCCCTGCTGAAAACCGTTAAACAGGGAAAAGTGGCCGGCTTCGCTTCGGACAAAGTTACGGACCTTTCCGTGTACGGGCTGGATAATCCCAGAATGACGCTCACCATGTCCCTTCTGCCCAAGCCCGGTGAAGAGCCACGCCCCCCCGTGACGGTGTTTTTCTCCAAGGGTGCGGACGGTTCCTGGTATGCCCGCCAGGCCGGAAAACCCACCGTCGCCATACTGGACAACGCCTACATGAAGGATTTGCTGACGGATGCACTGGCCTGGAAAAAAAAGAGGCTTTTTTCCTTCAGCAGGTTTGACCTCAGAGAAATGCACCTGGAACGCATCGGTTCCGGAGGCCCCCTGGTCCTGAAATTCGACCGTCTGGACGATTCTTGGACAGCCTCCAAAGACGGGAAGGATGAAACCTTGAATATCAACCCGAACCGCGCCAACCGCTATCTGGATGAACTGGAAAAAATGGAGGTGAGCACCTGGCTCCCCTATACGGACGCCACAGCGCATGAAGCCCTGAAAAATCCCGTTTTCCGCCTGAAACTCATCCTCCAGTCTTACAAGGAGGCGGCCCCCGTGCAGTCCCAATCCGGTTCCAGCGACATTACCTTTGCCCCGGAACCGGAAACGGAGGACAAAGTCATCACGCTGGAAATCGCCCCGGCGGGAGAGGCCGGATACAGCAGATTTTATTACGGCAGAGTAAATACAACCCCGAATTATTTTATCCTGAACATGGACGCCGTACGTCTGCTCGGCGCCAGCCTTTCGGAAGACAACTAACCACTCCTCCCGCATGAGCAAGATTGAGTTGCACACCGCCATCTCCTTTCTGGACGGAATCCTCTCCGTGAATTCCATTCCGGACGCCCCCCGCGCCCTGAACGGCCTTCAACTGGAAAACGGGGGCACCGTTTCCAAGGTGGCCGCCGCCGTGGACGGCTCAGAAAAGGCCATTCATGCGGCCTTGGAAACAGGTGCGGACCTGCTCCTTCTTCACCACGGCATTTTCTGGCAGCCCATGCAGCCCATTACCGGCATCGCCTACCGGAAGCTGAAAGCCGCCATGGACGGGAACCTGGCGATTTACGCCGCCCACCTTCCTCTGGACGTCCACCCCGCATACGGCAACAATGCCCTGCTGGCGAAGGCCTGCGACCTCCGACCATGTTCCCATGATGGGCTGGACTACCACGGCGTTTCCCTCGGTACGCACGGAGAATTTCCAGGTACATGCGCGGAATTGGAGCAAAAACTGGAAACCGTCCTCGGCGCGCCCGTGCAGGCCTTCTGGAAAGATTCCCCGGAGGCTCCGGCCGGAGATGTCTTCATCTGTACCGGAGGCGCGGGAGACGATCTTGCCCAGGCAGCGGCCCTCGGCTGCCGCACCTACGTGACCGGGGAAGGCTCCCACTGGAACATCCCCCTGGCCCAGGAACTGGGCGTCAATCTGGTCTTCGGCGGCCACTACTTTACGGAGACGTTCGGCGTAAAGGCCCTGGGGCTTCTTCTCAAGGATGTTTACGGGCTGGATTATACCTTTATTGACCTGCCGCCCTCCGCCTACAGCCATTGACCAAACGCCACGGAACATGAATCTGACTACGGACGACGCCGACGGGAAAATCCGTCTGGATCAATACCTTGCCGCCCACCTTCCGGAGCTTTCCCGCTCCAGGATCCAGAGCCTGATCAAAAGCGGTGACGTGTTGGTCAACGGCTCTCCCGCCAAGCCTAAAAACCCCGTCTCCCGCGGTGATTCCATCACCGTCCGCATTCCGGAACCGGAACCGGCGGAAGCCCAGCCTCAGGATATCCCCCTGGACATCCTGTATGAAGATGAAGACGTGGTAGTCATCAACAAGGAAAGCGGCATGGTCGTGCATCCCGCGGCCGGCAACCCGGACGGCACCATCGTAAACGCCCTGCTCCACCACTGCGGGGACCTCTCCGGCATCGGCGGAGTGGAACGCCCGGGCATCGTCCACCGCCTGGACAAGGACACCTCCGGCTGCCTGGTCATCGCAAAAAATGACGGCGCCCACCAGTCCCTGACGGCGCAGTTCGCGGCCCGAAGCACGGAAAAGCGTTATCTGGCCGTCGTCCAGGGTATTCCTTCCCAAAGTTCCGGCACGGTCTTCACCCATATCGGCCGCCATCCCGTCAATCGCCTGAAAATGGCAGTAGTCAATCCCGGTTCCGGGAAAGCCGCCATTACGGACTACGATTTGCTCTGCGCAGACCCGTCCACGGACTCATCCCTGGTTCTGTGCACGCTGCACACGGGCAGAACCCACCAGATACGCGTGCACATGCTCCATCTGGGCCATCCGCTCATCGGGGATCCCATTTACGCCAAACCCGCCCGGCAAAAGGCAAAACCCGGCAGGCTCATGCTCCACGCGTGGCGGCTGGGCTTCGACCACCCGCGCACGGGAAAGCGCATGGATTTCGAAGCGCCCGTCCCGCCGGAATACACGCCGTGGCTCCAGCTCTTCCCCAACGGGCTTTACGGGGCCATCCCGGAGCCGCGCCCGGTACAGGAAGACGGGGGACGGAACTAAACCTCCCCGCCATTTCCCGGCAGCGGAAGCCGCTTCAACGGACAGAATACGGGAAAGCGCCATATTCAAATCCCAGAGCTGGCCCGGCCTTCGTCAGCAATCCGCCGTCATCCGGCGCCCCCATCCTTGCGGACAAAGATGCGGCAACAGACCCGCCGTTCACCTTCTTACGCCCCCTTTCCGGCAGGAGCGTCCACGGTCACAGTCAGCCGGGAACAATATTCTTTTCATTAATCAAGGAGAAATGAACCTGCCCGGCATCTTCCACGCATGCAAGAAGAATCCGCGGCGGAGACCTCCCCTTTAATCTTGATTTGCCCCCCTGGAACCGCTACCCTGACACGGCTTTAACCACACAGCTTTCACAGAGACATGGAGACCACGCACCACGGAGAGGACGCCTCTCCGGACAATCCCCCCAGGCAGCAAAAAAGCGGAAACACGGATGAACAGACCATCGCCCTGACAAAAGCGCGTCTGGCCATTGACGAGGTGGACGCCCGGATTGTAGAGCTGTTAAAAAAACGCGCCGAATGGGTGCATGAAGTCGGCCGCATTAAAAAGGAAAAAAATTCCCCCATCTTCGTTCCCGAACGGGAAACGGTCCTGCTCAACAAATTGAACCGCCTGAATGCGGGCGTGCTGCCGGAAGCCTCCCTCCAGGCTATTTACCGTGAAATCATTTCCTGCTCCTTCTTTCTGGAAGGCGGCCTGACCATTGCCTATCTGGGCCCCAAAGGAACCTGGAGCCACCAGGCGGCCCTCAAGCAGTTCGGAAAAAGCTGCGAACTCATTCCGTGCCAGAGCTTCAAAGACGTATTTGACATGGTGGACCGGGGGAAGGCCCAGTACGGCGTAGTTCCCGTGGAAAACTCTTCGGAAGGTTCCGTCACCGCCGTGATGGATCTTTTCGTCACCTCTCCCCTCAAAATCTGCGCCCAAATCAATCTGAACATCCGCAACAGCCTGATGGCGGATATTCCGCGGGAACACATCCGCATCCTGTATTCCCACCCCCAGGTTCTCGGCCAGACGCGGAACTGGATCCAGCGGCATTTCCCAAACGCGGAACTCGTGGAAACGTCCTCCACCACGAAAGCCAGCATTCTTGCCAAGGAGAACGCCGCCATGGGCGCGGCATCCCTCGGCTGTCCGCTGGCCGCGGAATTGTTCGGCCTGAACATCCTAGAAGAAGACGTGCAGGACCAGTCCTGCAACACCACCCGTTTTGCCGTCATCGGACGCCAGGAAACGCAGCCCAGCGGCAGGGACCGCACCTCCCTGCTCATCCGCATCCAGCATAAACCCGGCACCCTGGCGGAAGTAGTCAACTGCTTCCAGCGGCACAACAATAACCTGATACGCATTGAATCCCGCCCGTCCAAAGTCATCAACTGGGAATACGTCTTTTACATAGATGCCGCCGGCCACATTCAGGAATCCCCCTTACGGGAAACCCTTCCGGAGCTGGAGCAGCACTGCTCCATGCTGAAGATTCTGGGCAGCTACGCGGATACGGACGTCATTTAAGCAGGTTCAGCCTTCCCCCCCAGCCTCACACCATTCTGAACAACCATGAACATAGCCACGATTGCCGCCCTGGCCGTCACTCTGGGACTTCCCGCCCCGGCCCAGCAGTCCGCCACTAAAATCATTACGGAAAACGGACAGCCTGCGCTGGCCCTGGACGAACAGTTCGCAGCCCGGCTGCGCGACGGCGGAATGAAGCAGGGTTCCCCGGCCACCGTTCCCGCGGAATTTTCGGCAGCAGCGCCCGGCCTCCCCCTCCCCGCGGATGCCAACCATGCCGCTGTCAGGGAAACGGCGGGGGAACGCAACCGGCGCATGGAATGGTGGAGGGATGCCAAATTCGGCATGTTCATCCATTACGGCCTGTATTCCGGATTGGCCGGGGAATGGAAAGGCAGGCCCGGAGGTTCCGAATGGATTCAAAAAAACGTGGAAGTGGATACAGATACCTACGCCGCGGAAGCTCTGCCCCTGTTCAAGCCCAGGGAAGGCCTGACGGAAGAATGGGCCCAGCTCGCCCGGGATGCGGGCTGCCAATATGTAGTGCTCACCAGCAAGCACCATGAAGGCTTCGGCCTGTTCGACAGCGCCTTGACGGATTACGACGCCAAAAGCGCCGTGAACCGGGATATCATCCGCGAATATGTGGACTCCTGCCGCAAGCGCGGCCTGAAAGTGGGCCTCTACCACTCCGTCATTGACTGGCATCACCCGTCCTATGACAACACCATCTGCCCGGACCTCTGCTACCCTGCGGGACAGGCGGCAATGCTTAACAGGAAAAACATTCCCCGCGACCACGCCGCTTACCAGAAATACCTGCACGCCCAGGTCCGGGAGCTGATGACCCGTTACGCGCCCATCGACATCATGTGGTGGGATTACTCCCAAGGAGCCATGGAGGGGGCCAAAGGCTGGAAGGCGCCGGAACTGATGGACATGGTGCGCTCCATCAATCCCGGCGTCATCATGAACAACCGCCTGTACGCTTATTCCGGCCTGAACAAAAACCAGGCCGGCACGCTGGACCTGCGCTGCGGGGACTATATTACCCCGGAACGCTTCATCCCCCGGCGCGGATATCCCGGCGTGGACTGGGAATCCTGCATGACGGTAAGCGACAAATGGGGCTACAACCGCTACGACACCAACATCAAATCTCCGGAAACCATCATTGAAAAACTGGTGGAATGCGTTACCAAGGGAGGCAATCTTCTGCTGAACGTCAATCCCATGGCGGACGGCACCATTCCGGAAAAAGTGGCCGCCACCATGCGCGGCGTAGGCCGATGGCTCAACATCAACGGTGAAGCCGTGTACGGAACACGGGCATTCATGCAGCTGGACCAGCCTGCCACCATCAATCGGCAGGGGGATATCTTCGTCTTCCTGATTCCCCCGCCGGACAAGGAGCCGGCCCAGCCGCCCAGTGAAGGAACCATGAAAGAATTGACGGCGGGAGCGGAACACGCCCGCATGCAGCCGCTGGATGCCACCGGCTACGAAAATGACGGGGGAACAGCCGTCACCCTGCCCGCCGGCTATTCCAAAGCATTGCTTCTGGGGGACAACACCGCCCTTCCCGTCGTCAACGGAACGGTCCTGTTCAAGGCTCATGAATATTCCAAAACTCCCTGTTCCGTCATCAAACTGAGCAAATAGCCATTTTCCCCACTCATTTTTCCTATGGAGGAAGACCTTTTTTCCCTGGCAGCCGGCAAACAGCCTTCACAGCAGGTAACAAATGAAACGGCACCCCGGGCCGGGGAGGCGCGGGAAAATGCCGGCACCGACCACCCCGGAAACGCGGAGGACCCCGCTCACCGCCGCATAGACTATTTGCGTTCCGAACTGCGCCGCCACAACCGTCTGTATTACGAACAGGCGGAACCGGAGATTTCCGACGCGGAATATGACGCCCTGTTCCTGGAGCTGGAAAAATTGGAAAAAGCCCATCCCGAACTGTCGGATCCGGACTCCCCCACGCGCCGCGTAGGCGGCGCCCCTCTCCAGGGCTTCAACCAGATCAGACATGCGGTGCCCATGTTGTCTATTGACGACATTTTTGAGCAGCGGGACGCCCCCGTACCGGATGAAGAACTGGCGGAATTCTACCATAAGCTGGCCAGGGCGCTGCAAACGGAGAACGTGCCCGTCTCCGTGGAGCCCAAGATTGACGGAGTGGCCCTTTCCATCATGTACCTCAACGGGAAACTGGCTTATGCGGCCACGCGCGGAGACGGAGACGTGGGGGACGACGTAACGGCCAACGTCCGCACCATCCGCAGCGTCCCCCTCACCCTCCCTCCCGGCGCGCCGCCCGTGCTGGAAGTGCGCGGGGAAGTCTTCATGCCCAATGAAGCCTTTGCCAAACTGAATGAAGAACGGGACGCCGACGGGCTCCCCGCATTCGCCAACCCGCGCAACGCCACCGCCGGAACCCTCAAGCAGCTGGACCCCATCAGACATGCGGTGCCCATGTTGTCTATTGACGACATTTTTGAGCAGCGGGACGCCCCCGTACCGGATGAAGAACTGGCGGAATTCTACCATAAGCTGGCCAGGGCGCTGCAAACGGAGAACGTGCCCGTCTCCGTGGAGCCCAAGATTGACGGAGTGGCCCTTTCCATCATGTACCTCAACGGGAAACTGGCTTATGCGGCCACGCGCGGAGACGGAGACGTGGGGGACGACGTAACGGCCAACGTCCGCACCATCCGCAGCGTCCCCCTCACCCTCCCTCCCGGCGCGCCGCCCGTGCTGGAAGTGCGCGGGGAAGTCTTCATGCCCAATGAAGCCTTTGCCAAACTGAATGAAGAACGGGACGCCGACGGGCTCCCCGCATTCGCCAACCCGCGCAACGCCACCGCCGGAACCCTCAAGCAGCTGGACCCC
>Ga0224751_1003_pt8 | contig 13167 bp, 7 predicted proteins | sample LIM_F_Vancomycin_FD_182073 | JGI IMG/M metagenome (GOLD analysis project Ga0224751, IMG submission 182073) | Enriched cells from gastrointestinal tract of the lab mouse from Pacific Northwest National Laboratory (PNNL), Richland, Washington... | ecosystem: Host-associated > Mammals > Digestive...
TCCTCATGAATAAACTGCCATCCATCAGCCCTTTCTGATGGTAATGCGCTTGTAACGGCTGTCCCCTTCTTCGGACTCCGTCACAATTCCTTCCATGGACTGAAGGGCATTATGCACCAGGCGGCGGTGGTAGGCATTCAACGGAGGCATCTTCATCGGCTTTCCGCTCTCCTGGACGCGTTCGGCCAGGGAACGGGCCTTTTCCAGCAAACGGGCTTCGTTGCGCTCCCGGTAATGGTCGCAATCCACCTTCACGCGGGGAGCATCCTCCATCTTGCGCTGGATCATGCGGTTGACCAGATACTGAAGGTCATCCAGCCTGTCCCCGTCACCCCCAATGATGTACTGTGAATCCGGGGAGGAAATATTCAGGCACATCCTCATGAATAAACTGCCATCCATCAGCCCTTTCTGATGGTAATGCGCTTGTAACGGCTGTCCCCTTCTTCGGACTCCGTCACAATTCCTTCCATGGACTGAAGGGCATTATGCACCAGGCGGCGGTGGTAGGCATTCAACGGAGGCATCTTCATCGGCTTTCCGCTCTCCTGGACGCGTTCGGCCAGGGAACGGGCCTTTTCCAGCAAACGGGCTTCGTTGCGCTCCCGGTAATGGTCGCAATCCACCTTCACGCGGGGAGCATCCTCCATCTTGCGCTGGATCATGCGGTTGACCAGATACTGAAGGTCATCCAGCCTGTCCCCGTCACCCCCAATGATGTACTGTGAATCCGGGGAGGAAATATTCAGGCACACGATGCCGTCCGTTTCCGTTACTTCGATATCCGCGGAAAACCCCAGCGAAGCCAGAAGGCTCTTCAAACTCTGTTCAGCTATTTCTTGCACCGTCATTACTTTAAATTAATAGGAAAAGGGTTCCATACCGGAAAAACCGCCTCGCGCCGGACGGTGCGAGCCTTTTCTCCAATACCCGATTGACATAAAAATCATAACCTATTTATTCCCCTCGTCTATGAAAATTTGTGGAAGTTCCGTTCCATATCATGTACGCAATGCCGTCCCTGCCCTGCCGTTCCGGCAACACGGTTCCGTTCCTCCTTCGGAATCAGATGCAGGAAACACCGCTTAACAAGGAGGCCACTGTTTTCCGCCTGCCCGCGGCTGTACCCCGGTTATCTCCGCTTCTCCCTGCCGCAAATGAAACACAGGCTGCAGGCATCGCAGCCATGCCAATCAAACAGGCATTTCCTCACAGCCCGTTCTTTATTACATAAAATATTAATCACCAGTTTTTATAAAAATTTTTCATCCGCTCCGGAGAAATACTGATGACAAAACAGGACGGAACATACCCGGAAAAAGGGAAGTCGAACTATTACCCACATAGAAAAATCCGGTCCCTCATGAACAAGCCAATGAAAAAAAAGAAACCGCTCATGGAAGACAGCGCCGCCCCTTTTCCCAACGGAAAAGAAGCTGCTCCCCATTATACGGATACAATTGATCCGGAATTGATCAAACCCACTCCAAAACCTACGCCGCCCAATGCGGAACCTTCCGCGCCCGGTTCCATGAAGATGCCGGATAACGCTACGGAAAAAATCAGGGAGCTGGATGCCATGCGCTCCAACGGCATGGAACAGGCCCTCACAAGCAACCTGGGAGTTAAAATATCCGATGATCAAAACACACTTAAAGCAGGAAGCAGAGGCCCCTCTCTGCTTGAAGACTTCCACTTTCTGGAGAAAATGGCTCATTTTGACCAGGAGCGGATACCGGAACGCGTGGTTCACGCAAGAGGTTCCGGGGCACATGGTTATTTTCAGGTGTACAAATCCCTTTCCAAGTACACCAAAGCGGCTTTTTTGCAGGATCCGGGAGAAAAAACCCCGGTCTTTGTGCGTTTTTCCACCGTGCAGGGCTTCAGAGGATCTCCGGATACAGTAAGGGATATCCGCGGTTGGGCTACCAAATTCTATACCAAGGAAGGCAACTATGATCTGGTAGGCAATAACACGCCCGTCTTCTTCATTCAGGATGCCATCAAATTTCCGGATTTCGTCCATGCCGTCAAACCGGAACCTCACAATGAAATGCCTCAAGGGCAGACGGCCCATGACTCCTTCTGGGACTTCGTCTCCCTGCAGCCGGAAACTCTGCACAACGTCATGTGGGCCATGTCGGACCGCGGCATCCCCAGAAGCTTCCGTACGATGGAAGGGTTCGGCATTCATACGTACAAACTGGTCAATGAAGATGGAAAAAGCACTTTCGTCCGTTTCCACTGGAAACCGCTGTACGGGAAAAAATCCCTGGTGTGGGATGAAGCCCAGGTATTGACAGGACGCGATCCTGACTTCCACCGCAAGGATCTCTGGCAATCCATTGAAGCCGGAGATTATCCGGAATACGAGCTGGGGCTGCAACTCATCCCGGAAGAGGACGCAGACCAATTCGACTTCGATATTCTGGACGCTACCAAGCTCATTCCGGAAGCACTGGTTCCCGTGGAAATCGTCGGGAAAATGGTGCTGAACCGCAACCCGGACAACTTTTTTGCGGAAACGGAACAGGCAGCCTTCTGCCCCGCCAATATCGTGCCGGGCATTGATTTTTCCGATGATCCGCTGCTCCAGGGCCGCATTTTCTCTTACAGCGATACCCAGCGGCACCGGCTGGGAGGAGCCAACTTCACGGAAATTCCCATCAACCGCCCCATTTGCCCCTTCCACAACAACCAGAGGGACGGCTTCCACCGCATGCAGATAGACGCCTCACCGGCCAACTATGATCCCAATTCCATCGGGAACAACTGGCCGAGAGAAACGCCTCCGGAGAAAGGCGGCTTCACCACCAGCCCCCAGACGGTAAGCGGCGTCAAGGAACGTTTGCGGAGCCCCTCCTTCGCGGAATACTATTCCCACCCCCGGCTGTTCTGGATGAGCCAAACTCCGGTGGAACAGGAGCACATTATCAACGCTTTCAGCTTTGAGCTGGGCAAGGTGACGCGCCCCTATATCCGGGAACGCGTGGTGGACCTTCTGACACGCATTGATCCGGACCTGGCAAGCGGAGTGGCCCGCAACCTGGGAATTCAACTCACCAGGGAGCAACTCAGCAGGGAACTTCCCAGGCCCGTCTGCGGCCTGGAACAAGATCCGTCATTGAGCCTGTATGCCCATACGGACGGCAACCTCAAAGGCCTTCGCGTCTCTTTACTGGCAGCGGACGGCGTCAGCCTGAAATCCGTGAAAGAAATCTGCGATGCCCTGCATGAAGAAGGCATCCACCCCCAAATCATTGCCCCGCACATGGGAAGCATAACAACGGAAGAAGGGGAAGAGCTGTTTGTTGACGGAACCCTGTCCGGCACTCCTTCCGTCCTGTTTGACTCCGTCATCGTCCCGGAAGGGGAACAAAGCGTCACAACGCTCCTGAAAGACGGAGATGCCAAGTACCATTTGCGCCAGGCCTACAGGCACCTGAAAGCCATCGGACTGCCCGGCAACGCCAAAGCCATGCTTGAGGCAGCCTCCCTGCCCCAGGATATGGATGACGCCGGGCTGCTCATGCCGAAGGACACCAAGTCCCTGATGCCCCCCTTCATCACGGCCATGAAACAGCACCGCGTCTGGAGCCGAGAACCTAAAACCCTTGATTTCGGAGCCTAGATTCGTTTCTTATACAGGAACCGCTTCCATTTACGGGCTGCCCCGCCGAAAGGTGCGGCAGCCGTTTTTCACTAAAAAATCCGGGGGAGTTAAACAACACTTCGGGCAAATTGAAAAAGGGAGGGAGATACACTCAAAACGGGAACGGAAACCGGAATACAGCATGATGATAATGCCTTCTTAAAAGAAAACCCCGCAAGCCTTTAAACTTGCAGGGTTTATTAATGGTACACGGAGAGGGATTCGAACCCCCGACCAACTGTGTGTAAGACAGCCGCTCTACCACTGAGCTATCCGTGCGTGAGGTGGAAGGAATATATACCGGGAAAGCAGGCCCGGCAAGGAGAAAATGAAAAAAATGCGTCCTCATTTCCCTGTTCTCCATGACTGTAAAATCCGGACACCGCAAATTCCAGAAAATGGAAAGAAGGCAGACAAGGATTTCCTGTCCCTTTCCGGGAATATGTTTCCGTATTATTTCCGGAACCTGTTCCCCTACCTGACATCTACGCGCCGGAGCGTGCGGTAATGCAGGATAATGAAGAGGACGCACAATACGGCTTCGGACCAATAGAACATGTCCAACGCATCCCGACCGGAAGTGAAACCGTAGGAATGCAGCCCTACTCCCAGCATGTTGACGCCCCACCAGGCAAAGGCAATGATAACGCCGCCCACTACATTGCTGAAGTGGAGCAGCCAGGAAGACAGCCATCCGGCTTTCCGGACATGCAATACGGTCAATTGCCACAGTACAATCATCAACGCTCCGTTTTCCTTGGGATCCCAGCCCCAGAAGCGCCCCCAGGATTCATTGCCCCAAATCCCCCCAAAAACTGTCCCCACCAGCGTAAACACCAGGGAAAAACACAAGATGCCGTAAGCCATGCGGTCTAGGGATTGTTCCGTTTTTCCACTGATCAGGCGCAGGGGGGAAGCCAGCAGGTATATATGGGAGAGCACCGCCGCCAGCAGCCCGGCCGCGTACCCCAGCACAATGGTAATGACATGGGTGGAAAGCAGGAAGTTGGAGCGCAGGATGGCCACCAGAGGATCCATATGGTCCACAGCCTGGGAGGCTTCATACAGAATACCCATCTGACAGGAGAAAGCCCCAAGCAAAAGCCCCGCCGCCAGTACAATTCCCTTTTTACTGAAAAGTTCCACCACAAGAGCGCAGAGCACTCCCATGCAGGCGATGAAGGCAATGGTTTCATACGTGTTGCCCACCGGGGACCTCATGGTGATGAGCATGCGGATAACCAGCGCTACGGCCAATACTCCGGTTCCGCCCGCGCCTGTCAGCCACGCCAGGCTGAAACCTCCAGGCCGAAGAAAACGCCGCCAGAGGGGAGCGTTGGCGGCAGGGCGGAAAAGCGCACAGAGCAGCAGGCATACGAACGCCGCCACAAAAACGGCCAGGGAAATATAAAGCGGATCCAGACGGTAGTAGAAAATTTCTCTTTCCAGGCTGTGCCGCTCTCCGGCGGAGGCGGCTTCATTGGGTTGCGCCAGCTTTTCCAGCAGCACGCCTTCCGCTTTCATCCGCAGTGCGGAAGCCTCCGCCCCTTCCATGCCGATAGCTTTGCGTTCCAGCAGGGACGCCATTGCCAAAAAGGCTCCGGCAGCTTTATCCGGGGCAGCCGTCCACAGGCGTTCTCCATCGCGGCCGGCAGAAGGAAACCAGCGTGGGAATTCCATCCGTTCCATGGCGGAAGGGTTTTCCAGCATGATCCGGGAGACAAGCATCCATCCCCGCATTACGTCAAAGTTGCGGGCAAGGGACAAAATTTCCTTCTGGGCTTCCGTCAGATTCGTTTCTCCCAACAAACGGATTTCCCGGACGGCACGGGTCATTTCCTCCCAGCGTTCCGCAAGCTGCGCGTAGGAGTATTTTTTACGCTTGTCTTTCTGATCCGGAAGATGCAGGCGCCTGACCACCTCTTCCCGATTAACCAGGAAAACAGGGTATTGTTCCGCCAGTTCCGGACGAAACATGCAGTCCAGCATCCATTCCACCGGGGAGAGCTTCCTTTTCCCTTCCGGCGTATCAACAACAAAGCTTCTTTTGCCCAGCGTCCGGAGCAGATGGAACCCCGCATAAGTAGAAACCGGCTTCAGGCGGCCGCCGTCCAGGACGGCCATGGCCCCGGCCCGTTCCACCAAAGCGGGAGACCAGGGCACATAATTTTTCACCAGAACAGGATGGGCGGCAGGACGCGCTGCCAGCATGCCGACGCCGAAGATTGCCGCTACCAGCAGACAAATGCCTGCCAGACGCAAATGTTTTTTCCCGCCGGGGGCGGAAGCGGCCTGCGGTTCAGCCGTCGCCGCCGTTCCGGCAGATGCCAGACCGGGTTTGCGGCGCAGGTATCTGCCAAAAACACAGGCAAAATGCCACAGCAATCCTATAGCGATGATGTAGGAGGACCATTTGGGCATTTGCTCCAGGGGATTATGGGAAGCGCGGAGAATGGAGATGAGCCTGCCCGGATGCAGGGAATCCTGGCCCCAGCTCATCTGGTACAGCGTCCAGCCGGAAAGGCGCAGAGGCTCGTTCATGCGGATAACGGCGTCATATTGACCGCCGGATTCCGGGAAAACGGTTATCTGGGATTCATAGGATTTAGGCTTGGAAGTCCCCGGATAAAACTCCGGCACAAAACGGTTCAGGCGCAAATCAAACGGAAGGGAATATTCATGCACCCGGTCCCCCTGGGGCAGTTCCACCTGTTCCACGGCCACCGTCATTTTGTTGCCCAGCATGATACCGGCCAGCAGCAGCAAAATTCCCCCATGAGCCACCAGCACGCCCGCGTGCCTCCAGGTCCACCGGATGCGGAATACCCCGCCTATGAGCAGGTTGGCGAACAGCAGGACACAGGTAATGCCCATGCCGGGCAAAGGCAGGGAAATCAGGGAGTTCTCCCCGCCCAGCGGTATCAGCACATAAGCCGCCCCGAAAAAAGACTCTATGGCAGCCTCCGACCCCATGGCAGAAGACAGCCGCACCTGGTGCAGCGTCCCGGCAAAGGTCAGCACCAGAAGGATCAGCATCAGGGCAATGCCCAAGCCGTAGCTTCCGGCAAAATTCCAGAGGCTGCATCCATATTTTTTCCATACCGCATCCGTTCGTTCCCTGTCCATCAGCGTAAGGCGTCCGTAGTCTAAAAAGAGAGCCGATTGCACGATCAGCTCGTGAAACCGGCCCCAATCATATTCCTGGAAAAAAAGGTTATTAAAAGTTGTCCGCCAGTTCTTCAAAGAATGCCTGGGGATGCGCACAAGCTGGACATACCTTGGGGGCAGTGGAACCGGTATGTACATAACCGCAGTTGCGGCACTTCCACTGGATTTCCTTCTCCTTGGCAAAAACCCTGCCTTCGCGCACATTTTCAGCCAGCTTGAGGTAGCGGGCTTCATGGTGCTGCTCCACGGAGGCAATCTTGCGGAAAGTTTCCGCAATGGCAGGGAAACCTTCCCTGTCCGCTACTTCGGCAAACGCAGGATACATGTCGGACCATTCGTCATGCTCGCCGGCGGCTGCGGCCAGCAGACAATCCTCCGTAGATTCCAGAGGAGCCGTGCAGACGGCGTGCGTTACTTCAACGCAAGCGTCTTTCAGCAGTTTGAAAAATACCTTGGCATGTTCCTTCTCATTGTCGGCCGTTTCCAGAAAGATGGCGGCAATCTGTTCATAACCGGCCTTCTTGGCTACGCCGGCAAAGTAGGTGTAGCGATTGCGCGCTTCTGATTCCCCGGCAAAAGCCTTGAGAAGATTCTTTTCTGTTTCTGTTCCTTTGATGGATTTCATAAATTAGTCATCTGGTTGCGTAAACGAAAGCATCCTAATAAGACGCCGTGAAAAAACAAGCAAATATTGAATGAATCTAAAAAATAGACATATCCGGAAACATACGGCAGTTTCTCCATTGGGAAAACTGTTGCCATGCACGCTTCTGCTGTCCCCCCATACGCGCCGGCAGCAAAACGGCATCCCGGGAAACAGGCAGGAACCCGTACCGCAACATCAGGCCTAAGCATGAACCGGATCATTTGACACCCCTTGTGCAAATAGTAAAATTAAACGGAAAAAACCATTAAGCTCCATCCATGAATTCCGCCAATACCCCCTTATTGGAAACCGAGAGATTAATACTGAGAAAATTCACGGAAAATGATCTGGAGGCCCTGTTCAACATTTACAGCAATGAAGAGGTAAACACGTATTTGCCGTGGTTTCCATTAACCTCCCAGGAAGAAGCGGCGTCCCTGTTCAAAGAAAAGTACCAGGAAGTGTACAAACGGCCTTACGGGTATCATTACGCCATCTGCCCGAAAAACAGCAACCTTCCGGCAGGGTATATCCACGCAGGCACGGACGACAGCCATGACCTCGGCTACGGATTGCTTCAGGAGTTCTGGCACAGAGGCTTTGCCACGGAGGCGGCCAGGGCTGTTGTCGCCCGGTTGAAGAAAGACGGCATGCCCTACATCACGGCCACACACGATATCAGGAATCCCCGCAGCGGAGGCGTCATGAAACAGCTGGGCATGCGCTACCAATATTCTTATGAAGAGCTGTGGAAACCTAAAAATATTCCGGTCACTTTCCGCATGTACCAGTTGAATCTGGATGGACAGGAGGATCGGGTTTATCAGGAATACTGGAACAGGTCATCCGTCCAGTTTCAAAGAAACTGGTATTTGAATTCCCAATACCCGGCCTCATCTTCTAGAGTTCCTTCCCGCCCTGGGAAACATTGCGGATACCTCCGCATCCGGTCACCTTTCCACCGGTTTTCCGGAGAAAGTCCTGCTCCACGGTTCTTCCAGCCTGTCCGGAACGCTTTCCAACTCCCGGAGTATTTTCTCCCGCTCCCGGGAAATCCGCTCCTGATCCGCAGAGGCCGGAACAGACTGCTCCCCGGGCAGAGGCATCAGCCCGTCCGCCATCCTGCCACCGTCCGGGGCAACCGGCGGAGCAACACCCTTGTTGTCTTCATCCGTTTCCGGTTCAGGACAGACCGGCTTCTGCTCTTCCATCTTTCCGGAACTTTCCGGAACAGCCAGGTTCCGATACAGGAACACCAGGTCCCCCGCCTCCACAGCGCCGCTGCGGATATCCGCAGGAATGCGCGCACGCCCCATCCGCTCCTCCGTCACAATCAGGTTGGCAACTCTGCATTTTTCTTCCCGTCCCGGAGATTGGGAGATAAGCACGGTCCCCGGTTCATAAACATTCCCGGCCAGAGCAATCAGCACATAATGATGATTGGGATACACCTGCTCCACCTTGCCCACATATACGGGGGGAGGGGCTGCTTTTTTAACGGGCTGCTGCACCTGCTGGGAACAGGAAGCGCCCAGCACTACAAACGCCGCCAGAACAGGCAGGGAAACAATTCGTCTCATGGTGAGTTTTTTCGTCGTTTCATTCCACCAGCACCTTGCGTGGACGGTTGGTATTATCCGCCGGGGCAATAATGCCGCGGGATTCCAGCAAATCCATCATGCGCGCTGCACGGCCGTATCCAATGCTCAAACGACGCTGCAGCAGGGAGGTGCTTACCTTACGTTCTACAACAGCCACTTCCAGGCACTTGGCATAGCACTCCTCCTCCGCGTCATCCAGCGGACTGTCCGCACCTCCGCGGGAAGGCTCGTCCAAGGACTTCTGAACCTCTTCATGGAATTTCTGCTTGGCCTGGGAAGCACAGTGGGCCACCAGGGCTTCCACTTCATCGTCAGAGATAAAGGCTCCCTGCGCCCGCTCCACCTGGGCGGAACCCGGCGGCAAATACAGAAGGTCTCCCTTGCCCACCAGTTTCTCCGCCCCCTGCCTGTCCAAAATCACACGGCTATCCGTACCGCTCGCCACCTGGAAAGCGATGCGCGTCGGGATATTGGCCTTGATCGTCCCCGTCACCACCTGCCTTCTGGGCGTCTGCGTCGCCACAATAAGGTGGATGCCTGCGGCACGGGCCTTTTGGGTAAGACGTCCGATATTCGTTTCTATGTCCGCTCCTACTGTCTGCATCAGGTCCGCAAGTTCGTCAATAATAATGACGATGTAGGGGAAGCGTTCAGGGATAACTCCGTCGTCCTCCAGCTCCAGTTCATCATCTTCTTCCACAGGCCATTCCCCCTGGGATTCCAGGTCTCTGGCAATGGATTCCGCCAAAGCTTCATCCATCTGCCCGTCTTCCGGTTCCTCCGTCTCTTGCGCAGGAACATCCGGCGGGCGCTTGTTGAAAGCTTCAAAGTTTCGCACACCCACCTTGGCAAAGCAATGGTAGCGGTGCTCCATTTCATTTACGCACCAACGCAGGGCATTGGGAACCTTCTTGGGATCCGTCACCACCGGAACAATCAGATGCGGCAGCTTGGAATAAGGCTGCATTTCCACCACTTTCGGATCCACCAGAATAAGCCTCAGTTCATCCGGACGGAATTTCAGAAGCATGGAGGAAATGATACTGTTGATGCACACGGATTTCCCGGATCCGGTGGCACCGGCCACCAACAGGTGCGGCATGGATGCCAAGTCCCCGATCACGGTGCGTCCATACACGTCTTTCCCCAGCGCCAGCGGAATCTTTTTCTTGGGGGAACAAAAAGCAGGATCCTGCAAAAGTTCCCGCAGGGGAACGGCCACCTTCTTCCGGTTGACAATTTCAATACCTACCGTATCCTTGCCCGGAATGGGGGCCACGATGTTCACGCTTTCCGCCTTGGTCGCCAGCGCAATATCCTTCGCATACTGGTCAAAAGTATTTACGCGCACGCCGCGCGCGGGATACACTTCATAACGGGTGATGGTCGGGCCTCGGGTAATATCCCCAGGCGTCACATCCACACGGAATGTCGTCAGGGTATCAATAATCTTCTGCTGTATTTCCAGCATTTCTTCCTTGTCCTCTGCCGTAGGGCCTTCCGGCTTTTCTTCATAATGCAGCAGTTCAAAGGGAGGCAGCTCATACTCGCGGAATTCCTCCGTGGGCGGAGTGGACAATTTGGAAAAAGGCTGCTCTTTAGGCGCAGGCTTCATTTCCGCCGGTTCCGCAACGGTAATCCTGGGGCGCGGAGCCAGGGGAAGGCGGCCCTGGGTGCGCGGGGCGCTGGGAGGCGGAACAGAATCCTCCGGCTTGGATGGAGCAACCGCCGCCGCTTCATGATACAAACTTTCCAGATCGTCCCCGGTGCGCTGCAGACGGGGAACGGAAGCCCGGCCCTTTCTAACCGATCTGGGAGCAGACAAAGCGGCTTCTTCCATGCTGGCCCTCACGCGGGCAGCTTCCCTGGCAAGCAGAGCGGTCTGTCGCGCCAGTCTTTTTTCCTTTCTGTTCACACGCCAGGCACTCCATTCCCGCAGCATGGCCCGGCAAAACGGACGGGGACGCATCCCGGCTGCATAAACCAGGGCCAGCAAATAGCCCAGCCCGGAAAAAGCCAGCACAGCGGATCTCCCGGCCAACGGAAGAAACAGACCAGTTCCCAGCAAATGGCCCGCCAGCCCCCCGGCGCCCAGAATCTGGTGGCGTGCCACCCATTCATTCCCCGGCACATGCCCGGCCGTCAGAAACAGGCATCCGAATAACAGCAGGAACAAACCACCGTAAAACACGCTTCGGGGCAGCCTTCCATGGTGGAGCAGACGGTAAAGCCCCCACCACTCCAACAGGATAACCAGCATCCAGGCCATGGCTCCCAGCATCCAATAAAAAATTCCCGCACCATATAATCCCGCCGTTCCCAGCACATTGGAGGTACCCGGTATAACCAGCCCGGAGTCATTTAAATAACTCCAGCCTATTTCCCGCACATCAAATGTCAGCATAGCAGCCAGAAGAGCCGCCCCCCCCAACAAAGACACGGCTCCCCATGCCATTCCAATCCAAACAGGGGAACGCCCCTCTTCATGCTCAAATGCATGACGCTCCTGCATATCCAATGCCATACCTGTTTCTATCCTAGCAATTCTTCGCCCCAAACTCAAGGCTAAACAGGGAAGAAAAAGAATCGCCCGAATCCGCATCCCTCAAGACAGGAAGTGCCGGCTTACGGACCGGAAATAAGGTTTTTTAAACACTTTTGCCACTCTGGAAGAGTATCGCTAGGAATTCCTTTTTTTACCTGAGAAAAGACCGTCCCTACACCGCAAATCAATAAAACCGAATCAATTTCAATGACTATTTTTCATATCCATTTGATTATTTATTATTATCCTAAATATCTATTACAAAAAATATACCGTTCGACATTTTTTCATGAGTTATGAAACATCCAGCGGATTTCAAATCCTATTAAAAAAATAGGGATATTATGATTTAGTATAACTAGATAATGATTAGCGTTTAAAAAATTTTTAACCATATAATTTTTACAACTTTTTTATCTTTTCCGAACTCGGGAATAATGAATAAGCTTTTTTTTTTAAATGATTGCTATTGACACCGGATTTGAAATCCGCTAATTGAGAATGCTCTTCCTCATGACATTGAAATTACAATCCGTTAACCAGGCACGACTTTCATGTGCAGGCAAGTCAGCGGCCACTCCCCGGTATTTTGTCCGGCGGTACTGCTTCTGCCAGTATCTTTTCATTATTGATGATTATTTTCCCGCTTTTTCCATGTGAGGGGAAATATATCCCCCTTTTTCAAACCCTTGCTTGTTTCAAACAAAAAAAATCAAAATCATCAAATTTAAAATGATGACTGAACATATAGCAGCCTTTTTCTTTCAAACTTCCGGAAGATTGAAAGCATGGAGGGCATCACGCCATTCCCGTGGTGCTTCCGGGGCAAGGAAGAAAATCCTTTGAGCCGGAATGGCCTCTTTCCCTGTTTTTATCACCATCTTTCCTCCCAAAAGCAACGTTTCCTCCTCCCTCACCAAATGAATACAAACAACCTCATCAATAAAGCCATTCTGTGCTCCCTGGCCATGGCCGGAGCCGCTCTCCTGCCTTCCTGCGTCAGCCCCAAGGAAGTCCTCTATATCCAGGATGTTTCCGGAAACTCCAGGGAAACCATCAAGGCAAACTACCAGACAACCATCCAGAAGGATGACCAGCTCTATATCGCAGTCAGCAGCAAGCAGCCGGAGCTCACCGCCCCCTTTGCCATGTCTGAAATCGGTTCCTCCAGCGGCACCTCCAGTAACAAACCCAAAGGATATTTGGTAGATGCCCAGGGCTGCATCGTCCTGCCCGTCATCGGCAAAATGAAGGCTGCGGGCAAAACCTGCTCCCAGCTGGCCTCCGACATTGCCGCTACTCTCAAGAACAATGACTACATCCGGGATGCCTCCGTCAATGTTCAGATCATGAACTTCAAATTCTCCGTTCTGGGCGAAGTCAATGCTCCCGGAACCTACACTATTGAAGGACAGCGCGTAACCATTCTTGAGGCCATCAGCCGTGCCGGAGACCTGAATATTGACGGCAACCGGGACGTCACGCTAATCAGGGAAACCAACGGAACCCGTCAAATCGCCAGTATCGACCTGCGCAGCAAGGATTTGTTCACTTC
>Ga0224751_1012_pt6 | contig 13146 bp, 14 predicted proteins | sample LIM_F_Vancomycin_FD_182073 | JGI IMG/M metagenome (GOLD analysis project Ga0224751, IMG submission 182073) | Enriched cells from gastrointestinal tract of the lab mouse from Pacific Northwest National Laboratory (PNNL), Richland, Washington... | ecosystem: Host-associated > Mammals > Digestive...
CCGCCGGAGACGCTGATTCCCCGCTTCCGTGCACCTCTACGTCCACATTCCCTTCTGCCACCGTATTTGCCCGTACTGCGCTTTCTTCAAGCACACGCCGGCCTCCACGGACATGAAATCATTCATCCGTGCTCTGGGCAGGGAGGCGGAATCCCGCGCAGCCGCTCTGGCCACAAACCGCGGAGGGGGAACGGCTACGCTTTACTTTGGCGGGGGTACTCCCTCCATGCTCTCGGACACGCATCTGGGGCATCTCATGGAAACCCTGGATCGTCTCGTGCCCGTGGACAAACTGGACGAATTCTCCTTTGAGGCCAACCCCGCCACCTTTACGGAAAAAAAAGTGCGCTTCTGGCGCAGCCTGGGCATGACACGCGTCTCCGCCGGAGACGCTGATTCCCCGCTTCCGTGCACCTCTACGTCCACATTCCCTTCTGCCACCGTATTTGCCCGTACTGCGCTTTCTTCAAGCACACGCCGGCCTCCACGGACATGAAATCATTCATCCGTGCTCTGGGCAGGGAGGCGGAATCCCGCGCAGCCGCTCTGGCCACAAACCGCGGAGGGGGAACGGCTACGCTTTACTTTGGCGGGGGTACTCCCTCCATGCTCTCGGACACGCATCTGGGGCATCTCATGGAAACCCTGGATCGTCTCGTGCCCGTGGACAAACTGGACGAATTCTCCTTTGAGGCCAACCCCGCCACCTTTACGGAAAAAAAAGTGCGCTTCTGGCGCAGCCTGGGCATGACACGCGTCTCCCTGGGCGTGCAGTCCCTGGATTCCGGCATCCTGCATCTGCTGGGGCGCGAACATACCCCGGCCCAGGCTCTGCACTCCGTGGAAATGCTGAAAAATGCGGGAATGCCCCATATCAACATGGATCTCATGTTCGCCATTCCGGGGCAAACCCTCTCCATATGGGAAGCCACCCTGAAGGAAGCTGTCCGCGCCGGAACGGACCATATCTCCGCCTACAACCTCACCTATGAAGAAGACACGGAATTCTTCCGGAGCCTGCTGCGGGGGGAGAAAAGGCAGGATCCGGACGAAGACGCCGCCTTTTTTGAACTGGCGGAACACATGCTGGAGGCGGCAGGCTTGCGCCACTATGAAACCTCCAACTACGCCCGGGAGGGCTGCATCTCCCCCCACAACATGGCCTACTGGAAGGGAGAGGACTATGTGGGCATAGGGCCTGGCGCGGTCAGCACCATCAACGGCATACGGTACTCCAACACGCGGGATACGGACGCCTACATACGCAGCACACTGGAAAACGGCCTCCCCCTTTCCGAACAGGAACCCGTCACCGAGGAAGACTACCGCATGGAACGCATTGCCCTGATGCTCCGGACGGATGAAGGATTGCCGCTGAAATACATTCTGCCGGAATCCCGTCCTCTGCTGGAACAATACCGGGAACTGGGCCTGGCGGACATTTCCCCGGAACAAAGGCTCATCCTGAAAGGCCGCGGACGCCTGCTCGTGGACGCCATCGCAGCGGAACTGTGCTGATCGCCATTCCCTTATTAACTTAATATCCTAAATTGAAAAATACATGAATTTGGTTTCTTGACATTTTCAATTTTTGTACATTATTTTATTATGTGACCATAAGTGGTACAAATATGTTCGTATATTCACATATTCTCTCTACTTTTTTAACAGGATTTGTTTTCCTGCTACAGATTTCTTTTAATCAGGCGTCAGGAGCTAAACCTAAACCTTCAGCATCGGTACAGGTCACCCAAACGTTCATCCTGCCCTTTTACCTGAAATCCAAACCTCTTTCTGAAAAAAAGCTGGTTTTCCGGAAAGCACTCTCTTCTTTTCCCTTTTCTGAAAAAAATCCCAGAATACATCGCTTCGTCCGGGAATATCCGGGGCTGACTTTTGACGAAGGAGTCTCTCTTTTCGTTCAGCGAACTGCTTTGGGACAAATTCCCGGAGATGTGTGCGCCAGACTTCATGAATTGACAGCTTTGATGCAGCACAGGAACATGAAATCACGGCAACGGAATTCCTGTCTTACGGGATTTCTGGAAAATGCCTTTCTTCGGGCCTATTCTTTCCGCTATGCTCCCATTGATCTTGAAGCTCTATCGCTTTGCGCTCTGATAGAACTGGAAATGGAAGACGGGTGCTCTTTAAGCCTTCGAACACGCATTTTAAAAATTTGGGAAACCGCGGCTATCTCCATGGAAAAAGGGAACGTCCCGCAAAGAAAACTGGCCTCATTATTGTTTATAAGGACTCTCCGGTATGGGAAAAAAGACCCCTACCTGATGGCCCGTTGCGGATACCGGCTTGCCAATCTTTACATACGCATGAAGGAACCTCAAAAGGCCCAGTGGGCGGCATCATTCATCCCGCCTATCCGTGGCATGGAAGACTCTCGTTCTTTAATTCAACAATGGACTGCTTCCTCTTCCAAGAAAAAAAAGCGTAGGAAATAACTCCGTCAACCCCATCTAACCATTCATGAATCAAGCATTTACTTCCCGATGTTTCTCTCAAATGCCGCTTTTGCTTTTATTTTCCAGCATCACGGCATTTACCACCCTTCACGCAAAAGGCCAGCAGGTTTATGAAGGAAAAACAACACTGGAACAAACTCTGGCACCTGTGGAAGTAGTTAACGACCTCTCTCAGCTTGCGGCTAAATTAAAACAATGCTGTGCCGGGGAACTAAAAATCCCAAATACAACGAAGGTCACTGACCCAAAATCTCCCTCTACTATTCCTTATAACGGAAAAATTTCCCTCAAGGATTTTAAGGATGAACGTATTAGCCAACCTACTACTGTTGCGTGGCTTTCATTGATTTCCGACGATGGATGCGACATTGCCTATACTACAGGGGACGGAGAAAAAATAGACTGGTTAAAAGAACACGGAAAAGGACATGACATTTCCAAAGGGCGCCGGGATTGCCCGCATGTCTTGAAAGCAGATTCTTACAATTTCCAAATCAAATATTCGCAAACCTATTACAATCCCAAGCCGGGCACAAGTGATTTGGACGGCATCAGCCTTGTAGTCGCTCCCATTGTCGTGGACATTTGCATTGGAGAAAAATCGATCCCATATAGTAAAAGCCACCTTTTCTTGGAGAAAAAAACAGAACTCCGGCTCGCTATCAACAAAATTTACCTGGCAAAAGGGCCTTCCGAAAACTCCGAAGACATATCCATCACATGGGAAGCTCAAACTTATTCCAAATGCCCGCAACGATTTAATGGAGTTATTCTGGCGTGCAACCATACGTTCCAACCAAACAACGGCGCCTGGAAACCTATTGGTAAAGGTCCATGCATCACTTATACCCCTACGGAAGTAGAATTGATTCGTGTAACTATTGGGGATAAGAGTTTTTATTATGAAGGGATTCCTAATCATTTAGGAGAAGTTTACTGGGCCATTCGTCCCTGCCAAGGTATGGCCCTCGCAAATCATCACTTCCTGTTCTTTGTTCCTGATGACCCGAAAAAATTTAATTTGCCAAATCCTGGACTTGCCGATTGCAACGTTATTCCTGGAATGAAAATCATCACTCTCGGAGGAGACGCAGGAACAGAAATTAAGTATAAAAAAAGAACTAAAGGGAATTTTGTCCTCGGTGCTTATGTTTACACAACTGTTATTGAACCTGTCCCTCCTCCTTATAAAAAGGCAGGTGTTACAGATAGATATATAGAATGTTTAACTGATATGTCTTATCACAAGAATGACGCACCTGATATATTGGCAGTTGAAAACTGGTACAAAAATCAACATGAACAAAAATTTACAAACTTCACTGATCTTCAAATTCAAGAAAATAAAGCATATTTTCAACAGGTTCTTCACTTTTCTCAAAGCTATGACGAGAAAGAGAGATATAACTTACTTCCAAAAAGCTATCCGAATCTTGATGAAAAATCTCCCTACTATGGATCTAATTGTGCTTCTTTTGTCGCCTCTATTTTACGCTATACAGGAGCAACCCTGGAACAAATCACCCAAGCTGCTGACGCACAAGGAATAGATGTTGGAGAAAAACGTCTTGTTCCTCGTAACCGTTTCAATCCATAATGATTCAATAACATAACGATCATGATACATTCAAAGACAATCATATTTGCAACTTCTGTTTTTATTTACCATTCAATGTGCTATGGTGATTCTTGCCAAATTCGTGGTCTAGAACCAGAAGTATTGAAAAATCTTTCCTATGAACCACCCGGTAATGAATTGCTTTCCAGAGAACAAGATAAAAAAGCGTGGCAAACCTTCATTGAAACATATGAAACACCTGTGAATAAAGTACAGGACTGGTACAATTCCATTGTTGATAAAGATTCTGCTGATGCTGCAGCAAAATCTTTCAATACAGATGTTTTGCCTATTCTTAAAAAACTTACAGGCCCTACTGCCGATATGAAAAAACAGGTTTTATCTATTCCTGCTTCATCCGAGATGCAAAAATTTATTCTTTTGCGGATTCTTCAGCTTCAAAGCCGTCTGCTGGTCATTTTCCTACCTATGCAGAGTGAAAGGGAAATGGACGACAACACCTGTTACCGAGGCAGTGATCTTCTTTTCGATACTATTTTGGAACCTACAGCTCAATCAGCCCAGGACGTTGCCAAATTCATTGATTCCCGGAATGAATCCCAAGAGCATATAGAAGCTTCATTTAAAGAGCCCTGGTCCACATCTGCCGAATAAATTATTAATAGTACAACTATTCTAACCTTTATTTGGCGCAGGATGTGAAAAGCATCTTTCCGGAATCCCGTCCTCTGCTGGAACAATACCGGGAACTGGGACTGGCGGACATTTCCCCGGAACAAAGGCTCATCCTGAAAGGCCGCGGACGCCTGCTCGTGGACGCCATCGCAGCGGAACTGTGCTGACGGATAGTTTTTCCGCCTCAGAGATCAGCAGTCTGCGGAATCCGGTGCGAACCGGATACTGGAATAAGCGGGCATGGGCTACTTTGTTCCCTGATTTTCAATATCCAAGGAGCATCCCGCAAAAAAAAGATACCGGTATCTGCGTATTCGGATGTTGTTTTTTCATCCCGGCTCTTTGGGAAAGGGATTTCTTTTTGTGACCATGCGGCTCTCTGCAAAAAGATTCCATGCAACAGGAATTTCAGCAAGGGGCGCTTCACAAAAACAATACTTCACGCCGACAACACCCACGTATCTAATCAATCTGGAACTGGCGTGCCATTTTTTTCAACCACCAGTCCCGGTGCCTCATCTCGTCCCGGCTGCGTTCCAGTTCCCGAAGCTCGCTGCCCCGCATCCCTCCCTTCATGTAGCGTTCATCCAGCTTGCGCGCCTCCGCACGGGTATCTTTCCGCAGAGCTTTGTAAAACTGGGCTCCCGTCACCAGTCCGCCGGCAGCACCGCTCCGGCCCACCAGGTTCATGTAAAGTTTCTTCAGCCTGTTGTAATCCTCCACCACCTGGTTATATTTCAAAGCGGCGTACTGGTAACGCTCCTTCCAGTCCTCCGGCCCCGGATTGACCAGACGATCATCCAGAGAACCGGGAACCGGCGCGGAAGACGGGGATGCCAGCCCTCCGGAGGATAATGGCGTAAGCGGCGGAGGCTGGGGAACGGGCCTGCGGCTTGTCCTGGGAACACCGCCGACCGTCACGGAAAGGGGGGAGCGTTCCTCCAGCAGAGCGTCCATGCGTGCCTGTTCCAACGTTTCCCGCAGATGGGCACGTTCTTTCTGCAGGGACGCGTTCAAGTCGCGTTCTTCTGAAAGCGACTGCTTCAGCGACCGCATGCCGCCGGACATTTCCGAGTAAACCAGCGCATAAGCCCCGATGCACCCCAGCAGAAAGCCCAGGCCCAGCATGATTCCCCTTTCCCGCCACGGTCCAGGACTGCGTTCCGGAGCCGGTTCCGGAATGTCCGGTTCCGGCTCATGGGAAACAGTCAGGTAATGTTCCAGAGGGCCCTCGTCAGGCATGGGCTGATTCAGGGTTGGGACGGGAAAAACGCAGTTTCAAGCCTGTTCAGGACGGATGCAGTCCGCGCCGAAATACGGCACAAGCACCTCCGGAATCCGGATGGAGCCGTCCGGCTGCTGGTAAGTTTCCAGAAGGGCCACATACAGCCGCGGCAGAGCCGTGCCGGAACCGTTCAGGGTATGGCAGAACTGGTTCTTGCCGTCGGCATCCTTGTAACGCAGGCGCATGCGGCGCGCCTGGTAGTCCGTAAAGCAGGAACAGGAAGAAACTTCCAGATACTGCCCCTGTCCCGGAGCCCATACTTCAATATCATACGTCTTGGCAGAGGAAAAACCGAGGTCTCCCGTGCAGAGCTCAATCACCCGGTAATGCAGCCCCAGTTTTTGAAGGATGGATTCCGCATGGCTGCGGAGCACTTCCAGCTCCCGGAAGGAGTCTTCCGGCTTTAAAATCTGCACCAGTTCCACCTTGTCAAACTGGTGGACGCGGATCATACCGCGGTTGATGCGGCCGGCGCTTCCGGCTTCCCGGCGGAAGCAGGGCGTATACGCGGCCATCTTGATAGGCAGGTCGCTTTCCTGTAAAATGGTATCCCGGTACAGGTTGGTGACCGGCACTTCCGCCGTGGGAATCAGGAACATCTGCTGGTCTTCCGTGCCGTACATGTCTTCCTCAAATTTAGGAAGCTGGCCGGTGCCTTCCATGCACTCCCTTTTCACCACAAAAGGAACGCCCACTTCCTGATAACCGTTTTCCACAGTCTGCGTATTCAGCAGGAAGTTGATCAGGGCACGTTCCAGACGGGCGCCCGCCCCACGGTACACCACAAAACCGGAGCCCGTAATCCGCGCTCCGTCTTCAAAGGAAATCATGCCCAGATTCGCGGCCAGTTCCACATGGTCCTTCGGGTTTTCAATAGCGGGCTTTTCTCCCCAAAGCTTGATTTCCGGGTTGGCCGTTTCATCCGCACCCACGGGGCATTCCAGGTGCGGCAGGTTGGGAATGTTCATCAGCAGGGAGGTGAGCCGGGCTGCATTTTCCTCCGCGACACGGTCCAGTTCCCGGATGCGGTCCCCGATTTCGCGCACGCGCGCTTCAATGGAGGAAGTGTCTTCCCCTTTCTTCTTGAGCATGCCGATCTGCTTGGAGGTGGCATTGCGCTCGGACTGCAGGGCCTGCTTTTCCGTCTCGGCATTGCGGCGCGCTTCATCGCAGGCCAGAACGTCATCAACAAGCTTCCACGCGTCGCCGCTGCGGGGCTTTAGCCGCGCTTTCACTTCTTCCGGATTTTCTCGTATTACACGGATGTCGAGCATAACGCGCACAGCTTGCACTCCATCCCCCCGCCACGCAAGCCAAATGAACGGCCTTCCATGGAAAAACGTTACCCTTTCACGGAAAAACGCTGCGCGCAGAGGCATGCTTTCCCGAATGCCGCCCCTTTCCGGAAACTGCCGTTTTTCCGTGTCAGACAATGAATTTTTTTCCTTCCCAGGAAAACCGTACAGCAGGGGGATCGGACTCTCCATGTTTCCGGGAATCATGGACATCCGGCGCCAGGGTGCATTGCAGGAAGGACCGGGAAGGAAATTCCTCCCGTTTTCAACAGGCGGAGTTCCTTTCATCACTATTTGTTCTTGAAGAATCCGGGCGGCAAAGGATAGTGTAAGGGCATCATGCAACAAACCGCACGCGCCGCTGTCCTGACAGCACCAAAGACATTTGAAATCCGTGAATATCCCATTCCCGCCATCGGAGACGATGAAATGCTGATCAAGGTGGAAGCCTGCGGCGTTTGCGGAACGGACGGCCACGAATACAACCGGGACCCCTTCGGCCTCTGCCCCGTGGTTCTGGGCCATGAAGGCACCGGGGAAATCGTCGCCATGGGCAAGAATATCACTAAAGACACCGCCGGAAATCCCGTAGCGCTGGGGGACAAAATCGTCACCTGCATCATTCCCTGCGGCACCTGTGACGCCTGCCTGAATACTCCGGCCCGCACCAACCTGTGCGAAAATGTGGGCGTGTATGGCCTGATGCCTGACGACGACGTGCATCTGAACGGCTACTTCGGGGAGTACCTTGTCATCCGCAAGGGCTCCACATTTTTCAATGTTTCCGGCATGACGCTGGATCAGCGCATTCTGGTGGAACCCGCCGCAGTGGTGGTCCATTCCCTGGAACGCGCCAAGTCCACCGGGCTCCTCAAGTTCAATTCCGTGGTTCTCGTGCAGGGCTGCGGCCCCATCGGCCTTCTTCAAATCGCCACGCTGCGCACGCTGGGCATTGAAACCATCATCGCTGTGGACGGCAATGACTCCCGCCTGGAACTGGCCAGGGAAATGGGAGCCTCCCGCACGTATAACTTCACCCGGTACGCGGATCTGAACGAACTGCTGGATGCCGTGAAAAAGGACAACGGCGGCCGCCTGGCGGACTTCGTCTTTCAGTGCACGGGCGTAGGCAAGGCCGGGGCCAACGCCTGGAAGTTCGTGAAGCGCGGCGGCGGCCTGTGCGAAGTGGGCTTTTTCATGGATGGAGGAAAAAGCGTCATCAACCACCATTACGACCTCTGCAACAAGGAGGTGACCGCCGTAGGCTCCTGGGTGTACTCCCCGCAGGACTACCCGACCACATTCGACTTTCTGAAGCGAGCCTACGGCATCGGCCTGCCGCTGACCAAGCTGATCTCCCACCGCTTCAAGCTGGATGAAATCGCGGAAGCCCTGGAAACCAACGTCCAGATGAAAGGCATCAAGATTGCCGTCATCTGCGGCTAGCCGGAAAACTCTTCATTTCTTCCCATGCCGCCGTTTTTCAAAAACGGCGGCTTTTTTACGCCATCTTTCCCCGTAAAAAAACACTCAGCCTCCCAAAGATTAATCATCATCCCAATCCAGAAAACGGCCCGTATTGGGAGGACAGGCCATAGCGGAAACGATTTTTTCCTTCAACCGCTCCAGTGCATCAGGGTCAAGAACCATGGGTTCGCTCGCTTTAAGGCACAAACCTTTCCGGTACACCTGCCTTTCCAACGTCAGATATTTATTGACGATGCCATTGGAATTCAGGGCGGCGTCAACGACGAAATGCAGCAGATAATCAGCATCTCCAAGGTAGAAATCAAACTCATAAATCCAGGAAAAACAGTATTCTTCGTCCTCTTCGCAAATCATTTCCCTGGCAGGAATTCCGCAATCATACAGATGATTGAGTTCCCTCAACAGGGTCAGAATATGCTCACGCCTCCGCACGGTTACCTGGCATCCCAGCTCCCCAACCATGCCCTGAAGGCAGTCGATGACCAAATCATCACACTGTTCTTCCATGGCAAGGAGAACTTCCCGGACCTGCGCCCACTGCCGCTCCAATGGTTCCTCGGAATACATAAACCGGGCAAAGGGGGAAGGTTCACCTGCCCCAGCGTTCCGTAATGCCGCCGTAGGAGTCAATGCGGCGGTCACGGAAAAAGGGCCAGATGCGGCGGTGGTCTTCCAATGCGTCCAGGTCAAGGTCCGCGTACAGGATGGCTTCATCGCTGACGGGAGCCTTCGCCACAATCTGGCCATAGTAGTCCGCCACAAAGGACTGCCCCCAGAATTCGCTTTCCCCTTCCGTCCCCACCCGGTTGACGGCGCAGACATAGCAGCCGTTGGCCACGGCATGGCCGCGCTGCACGGTTTCCCACGCGCAGTACTGCTGTTCCCCCAGCAGGGGCTTTTCCTCCGGCAGCCAGCCGATGGCCGTGGGGTAAAAAATGATTTCCGCCCCCTGCATGGCCGTCAGGCGCGCGGCTTCCGGGTACCACTGGTCCCAGCAGATGAGCACGCCGATGCGGCCGAATTTGGTGTCGAACGCCTTATAGCCCAGGTCGCCGGGGGTGAAGTAGAATTTTTCTTCAAACCCGGGATCCTGCGGAATATGCATCTTGCGGTACATGCCCAGGAACGAACCGTCCGCATCCACCACCCAGGCGGTATTGTGGTAAAGCCCGGTGGCGCGCTTTTCAAAGCCGGAGGCAACAATCACCACGCCCAGTTCCGCCGCCAGTTTCCTGTGGGCTTCCGTCAATTCCCCGGGAACAGGTTCCGCCAGATTGAATAAATCGCATTCCTCCGTCCTGCAAAAGTATTCCGTGGTAAAAAGTTCCTGGGTGCAGACAATCTGCGCGCCGTTGGCGGCGGCTTCACGGATGGCGGATTCCGTCTTTTCCTTGTTCACGGAAGGCCGGGCATCTGCGGACAGTTGAATGAGTGCAATTTTCGGCATGCCCCTTCCTTACCCCGTTTCCCTTCCCATTCCAAGCAGGGAAAATGAACGCGGCGCGATTATTTGGTGGAAAACGGCCCGGAAAGTGCTATGAAATTGCAATATGGAACCCGTCACCCCCACTCTGCCCGACGACGACGTAGCCGCCATTGACCGGCTCGGCGCCATTTACAAGGAGCTTTCCTCGGAATTGAGCAAAATGATCATTGGCCAGCAGCGCGTCGTGGAGCTGCTGAGCATCGCCCTGTTTTCCCGCGGGCATGCCCTCCTGATGGGAGTTCCGGGCCTGGCGAAGACGCTGCTGGTCAGTTCCGTGGCAAAAACGCTGGACCTTAGTTTCAACCGCATCCAGTTCACGCCGGACCTGATGCCCGCGGACATTACCGGCACGGACATCATCCAGGATGATTCCGCCGGCGGCAAGCGCCAGTTCGAGTTCATCAGGGGGCCCGTGTTCGCCAACATCGTGCTGGCGGACGAAATCAACCGCGCCCCCGCCAAAACCCAGTCCGCCCTGCTGGAGGCCATGCAGGAGCGCCGCGTCACCGTCATGGGCCGCACCTTCACCCTGCTCCCCCCCTTTTTCGTGCTTGCCACCCAAAACCCCATTGAACAGGAAGGCACCTACCCCCTGCCGGAAGCCCAGCTGGACCGCTTCATGTTCCTGATTGAAGTGGACTACCCCACGGAGGAGGAGGAAATGCGCATCGCCCGGGAAACCACCGGAACCCGGAGCGAGGAACTCAAGCACATCCTCTCCGGGGAGGAAATCATCTTTTACCAGGATCTGGTGCGCCGCGTTCCCGTTCCGGAACATATTTACGAGTATGCCGTGAAACTGGTGCGCGCCACCCGCCCCACCCTGGAAACTTCCCCGGAATGGGTAAAGCAGTATGTAGCCTGGGGCGCAGGCCCCCGCGCCGTCCAGTTCCTGATTCTTGGGGCCAAGACCCGCGCCGCTCTCCAGGGCAGCTACATCGTCCGCAGGGAAGACATAGACGCCATTGTGGAACCTGTGCTGATGCACCGCGTGGTCACCAACTTCGCCGCGGAATCCCAGGGCATCACGCCCCGTAAGGCCGTGGCGCGCCTGGCGGCGGAAATCTGACCGCCGTCCCGGCATCATCAATCCCCTTTCCCTGCCCCATGAAATACCTGAATCACAACCTGCTCAGCCGCCTGGGGAACCTTCCCCTGGAAGCGCGCCACAGCATGACGGGGAACGTATCCGGCCGCCATAGAAGCGCCAGCCGCGGCTCCTCCGTGGAATTTGCGGAATACCGCAAATACGTGGCCGGAGACGATACACGCCGTCTGGACTGGAAAGCGTATGCACGGTCGGACAGGTATTACATCAAGGAGTTTGAAGCGGATACCAACCTGCGCGCCTACATCGTCATGGATCTTTCCGGCTCCATGAATTATCATCCGGAGCAGGTGGAGACCAAGTATATGCGCGCGTGCAGGCTGGCGGCCAACCTGGCTTACATTGCCATCCGGCAGGGAGACGCGGTGGGACTGAGTTTTGCCCGGCAGACGAAGGACGGCGCCGCGCTGCACATCCCCGCCTCCCGCCGCCCCGCCCACCTGAACGTGCTCATCAGCCAGATGGACACGCATTCTCCGCAGGGGGAGACCGTCCTTCCCGATACCCTGCATGAACTGGCGGAACGCGTCGGCCGCCGCGCCCTGGTGTTGATTTTCTCAGACCTGTTCACAGATACGGCGGAGCTTAAAAACGCCCTCCGCCACCTCCATTTCCGCAAGCATGACATAGCCGTATTCCATCTGGTGGACCAGTTGGAAATAGATTTTGACTTTGACCGCCCCATCCGCTTCGTGGACATGGAAGGCGGCGGCTCCCTGATTACGGAGCCGGACCTTATCGCGGACGAGTACCGGGCTATCGTGGCCAGCTATCTGGAAGAAACGCGCCGGATCTGCACGGATATCAATGCGGACTACCGCCTGGTCAGAACCGGAGATTCCCTGGAAGACGTGCTGACCGGCTTCCTGATGGGACGTCAGAAAAAGAAGGCGGCCGGATAAATGCCCGGCTGTCTCACGGAACGGTTGATTGCTCCGCGGAACGGATGCAGGATGCACCCAGACGCTCCCCGGATTGCAGGAAGCGTCTGTTTTTCATCTCTTTCCCTTTTTTCCATTGTGGATGCACCCGTTAAAATGATCGTGGGCCTGGGCAACCCGGGCAGAACCTATGAAGACACCCGCCATAACGCGGGGTTCATGGTGCTTGACCGCCTGGCCGCCCGGTGGGGGGCCGTATTCACGCGCCCTGGTGTTGATTTTCTCAGACCTGTTCACAGATACGGCGGAGCTTAAAAACGCCCTCCGCCACCTCCATTTCCGCAAGCATGACATAGCCGTATTCCATCTGGTGGACCAGTTGGAAATAGATTTTGACTTTGACCGCCCCATCCGCTTCGTGGACATGGAAGGCGGCGGCTCCCTGATTACGGAGCCGGACCTTATCGCGGACGAGTACCGGGCTATCGTGGCCAGCTATCTGGAAGAAACGCGCCGGATCTGCACGGATATCAATGCGGACTACCGCCTGGTCAGAACCGGAGATTCCCTGGAAGACGTGCTGACCGGCTTCCTGATGGGACGTCAGAAAAAGAAGGCGGCCGGATAAATGCCCGGCTGTCTCACGGAACGGTTGATTGCTCCGCGGAACGGATGCAGGATGCACCCAGACGCTCCCCGGATTGCAGGAAGCGTCTGTTTTTCATCTCTTTCCCTTTTTTCCATTGTGGATGCACCCGTTAAAATGATCGTGGGCCTGGGCAACCCGGGCAGAACCTATGAAGACACCCGCCATAACGCGGGGTTCATGGTGCTTGACCGCCTGGCCGCCCGGTGGGGGGCCGTATTCA
>Ga0224751_1063_pt1 | contig 13100 bp, 9 predicted proteins | sample LIM_F_Vancomycin_FD_182073 | JGI IMG/M metagenome (GOLD analysis project Ga0224751, IMG submission 182073) | Enriched cells from gastrointestinal tract of the lab mouse from Pacific Northwest National Laboratory (PNNL), Richland, Washington... | ecosystem: Host-associated > Mammals > Digestive...
ATAATGACTAAAAAACAAAGTCGCCCGCGGTAAATGCGAAGCGACCATATCTTTGTCCTTACGGGCATGTGGTGCTAATATTCAGTTTACTGGATTTCGATGCAAAAGTGTAGTCCGCAGATTTTCCAAATGTGCCAGACAAAGAAAATTGTCCCATTATTTTCACAAATGACTCAAATCTTCCAACGGTTTCGAAAGGCCGTAAGCCTGCCTGGCACCGGCGGGTTGCGCTGTCCATCTGATGCCGTTCCTGATAACCTGGAGCACCTGTTTATTGTGGTAAGTCGGGAAAGTCTCATGACCCGGACGGAAATAAAAAATCTTCCCGTTACCGCGATGATATGTACATCCGCTTCTAAAAACTTCACCGCCTTCAAACCAGCTGATCATCACCAGTTCATCCGGAACCGGAATATCAAAGTGCTCCCCGTACATTTCCTCCTGTTCCAGTTCCAGGCAGGAACCAAGACCTGCTGCTATCGGATGAGCCGGGTCCACCACCCAAATACGTTCCTTTTCCCCGACTTCCCTCCATTTCAGGTCGCAGGATGTTCCCATCAGTTTTTTGAAAATTTTCGAGAAATGTCCAGAATGGAGTACGATCAATCCCATACCATCTAGGACGCGCCGATGAACCCGGTCCACAATTTCATCCAGGACCTGGTCATGGGCTTTGTGCCCCCACCAGATCAGGACGTCCGTATTATCCAGCACATCCCCGCCAAGACCGTGTTCGGGCTGATCTAGTGTAGCAGTCCGTACTACAAAATCATCATTGCTGATTCCTTTGGCAATGGCTTCGTGCAGACCGTCCGGATACACTTTCCGCACCTTCGGATTTTCTTTTTCATGCACATTTTCGTTCCACACGGTTACTCGAATCATAAATGAGTTCCTCCCGGCAATTAAAAATAGGTATGTAGGATAGGCAAATTTCTTCGTTTATATAAATAGCCGCACGATAAACAACACGATCATGAAAGTCTGTAAAAGTACTTTGACTACCACACTGGAGAAAAAACCAACAACAGATCCTGCACCGGCTTTTATCGCTGTCTGCAGGGGCACCCCTTGAGATAATTCTCCGATCACTGCCCCCAAAAACGGACCGATAATCAATCCGAAAGCAGGAATGACAAAAGGACCAATAATCAGTCCGATTGTACTTCCGACAACAGAACCCCGGGACCCGCCGAATTTTTTTACCCCTAAAGCGCTTACCAAATAATCCGCAATAATAATTCCAAGGACAAAGGCGGTCTGAATGACCCAAAACCATATACCCAGATGCTCAAAACTAAAAAACCATCCGTATACCAAAAAACCTAAGTAAATCGCCAGCACACCGGGCAAAATCGGGTACACCGTACCCAGCATGCCAATGATAAACAAAGCGATAATTAGCACCCAGCCCAGTATGCTCACGGTTTCTTCTCCTTCATGACCTTATTCTAAATTTCAGTAAGGAAAATTTTTGCAGAGTGAAGCCTTTTCTCTTATGCATTTAGCACAAATTGCTCAATGACACGGGCTACCCCGTCTTCCTCGTTCGTTGCAGTTACGTAATCCGCAATCCGCTTAACTTCCTCCTGGGCATTGCCCATGGCTACTCCCAATCCGGCGGAACGGATCATGGCGATGTCATTCTGGCTATCCCCCATAGCAATCACTTGGGACATATCAGCCCCAATCATCTTGCAAACCTCTTCAACGCCACTTGCCTTGCTGATTCCTTTTGGGTTCAGCTCGATATTACATACATGGGAATTCGTTACTTCAAACAAATCCCACTTCTCTACTTCGGAACGAATGGCCTTCAATTTATCTTCTTCCTCGGTATAATATCCGAATTTAAGCCACTGCTGCCCGTCCAGATCGTCCGTCCACTGATCCCGGTTGAATAGTCCGTCTACAGCGTAGGCCCAATACCAGCTGTCGTGTTTAAGGGCAAGGGCATGCAACCTTCTAATAACATCAGCCTGAAGCAAAGTTCGTTTATGCAGCTTATGAGGCGCACTCCATACCTCGCTTCCGTTGACTGCTACCAATGGTGTTTCCAGCTTTAATTCCTCGGCATAAGGGGTTATGCTTTGCACTCCTCGCCCTGTTGAAAAAATAACCGTTACCCCTTTGTCCAAAGCGGCGAAAATCGCCTCCTTGTTCGCCTTGGAGATTGTCTTCTCCTCAGTTAGCAAAGTACCATCCATATCCAGTGCCACCAGCTTGTAAGTTCCCATTGCGACCTCCTTCATGATAGATAAGCATATTAGTTGCCTAAACAGCTTTTTCCCGGCGAGGGGATCTAACCCCTGCACTGGGAAAAAACCATGTAGAACTCAGGACCTTACGGCCGGAAAAAAAGCTTGGCATTTTGTAATTAATCCCCAAACGCCCGTTAGAACAAAGCCTTTTTCCGGTGAAAGTCAGGGACTGCAAGAAATCATGTAAATGCTTCTATGTTTCAAAAATTGGCGGCTGCCAACGCAGGACCCTCTTCCATGTATTTCATATGCCATAATCCAAAAATATAAATGGTCCAGAGGTGCCGGGCATAATCCTGGGTGCCGTTGCGGTGTGCTTCCGCCATTTTTTCCACAGTTTCCATGTTGATATATGAATGAATCCCGCTTCCCTTAATTTGTTCCAGCATGGTCTGGTTCAGCGAACCTTTAAGCCAGTCCCGGAGAGGAACAGGGAATCCTAGCTTTGGACGGTTCAGAATAAAGTCCGGAATAATACCTTCCATCGCTTTACGGAATACATACTTGGTCGTCTCATTCGTAACCCGGTATTTTGCTGGAATGCGGCTGGCCAGCTCGAACACTTTGGTATCAAGGAACGGCACACGGAGTTCTAAGGAATGAGCCATGGTCATTTTATCGGCTTTCATAAGAATGTCTCCCGGCATCCACAAATTCATGTCAATATACTGCATCCGGGTTATCGGATCCAGATGTTTCGTCTTGGTATAGTATTGATCTGCAATCTGGAAAGGGTTTTTATATGTTTTGAGCAGTTCCCGGTCTAAACTAAGTACATCAGCTTTCAAATCCTCACTGAAGATTTTCGCGTTTCCAAGGAAACGTTCTTCCAGAGGGGTGGTGCCGCGAAGGAGATAATTCTTTCCTTTTATTCCGTCAGGCAGCATGCGTACTATACGATTCAGAAACCGTTTGAGCGGTATCGGCAGATAGTCGAAATGCCGGAGGGACATCGGTTCATGGTAAATCCGGTATCCGCCGAACAACTCGTCTGCCCCCTCCCCGGACAATACTACTGTTACATGCTCACTGGCCAGCTTAGCCACATGATACAATGCGATGGCCGCCGGATCCGCAACAGGTTCATCCTGATGCCAAACGGCACTCGGGAGCGAATCCATGAAATCTTTTTGGGTAATGATCTTTGCATAATGGTCGGTGCCGATGGCTTCGGCCGTCTGTTTGGAAATAATGGTTTCATTATTTGCTCCCTCAAAGCCAACCGAGAAGGTGCGTAAAGGTTCGATTTCTTTGACTAGCGTAGCAATTGCTGTTGAATCAATTCCGCTGGACAGGAAACAACCCCGCTCCACATCGCTGACAAGATGGTGGGAGACAGAATCGCGGAGGGTTTCACGGATTTCCTCCACATAATCCTCGAAAGACCGCTCAACCGGTTCAAACATCGGGTCCCAATATCGGTGAATAGATTTGGTTCCGTCATAACTTACACGGATATAATGTCCCGGAGGGAGCTTATGGATGTCATCGAACATTGTATCCGGGTCAGGAACATATTGGAAGGTGAGGTAATTCATCAGGCTCTGATTGTTTACCCTGCGCTCCACATGGCCTGACGCCAGAAGGCTTTTAATTTCGGAACCAAATACAAACTGCTTGTCCGAAGTATGATAGTAGAAAGGCTTAATGCCAAAGTGGTCTCTTGCCCCAAAAAGCTGTTTTTTGTGGCGGTCCCAAATGACAAATCCAAACATGCCCCGCAAATACTTGACGCATTCCTCACCGTATTCCTCATAAAGGTGGACAATGACTTCCGAATCCGTATGCGTTTTAAACTGATGTCCTCGTTCAATCAGCATATTGCGCAAATATTTATAGTTGTAGATTTCTCCATTGAATACAAGCCATACTGTTTCATCTTCATTACTTAAAGGTTGATGTCCTTCTGCAAGGTCGATAATGGATAATCTGCGAAAGCCCAATCCAATACGATTCTCCGTCCAGAAACCCGAATCGTTAGGTCCCCGGTGGTGAATTACGTCTGTCATTTGTTGAAGCATGGAGAGTGAGGGTTCTCTATCTTCAAAATATAATATACCGGTGATGCCACACATTGTGTTTTCACACCTCCACAGTTCATACAAGTTTACGTGTCGCTCGATACATTAGTATAGCATACCTTGCGGACAATCAAAAATATCCGTTTTCGGACAAAATGCGGGCAGTCCGAGAGCAAAATGGGATAAGAGAAAGCTAAAATCCGGTATAGCTAATTGCTAAACTCTCAGATATGATACGGCTGAATATGAGAGAATGAGGCGGAGGCAGCCCGCTCGATCGGCTGTACATAATGCTGCACCTATGTGCTTCCTTCCACCGATTACCCTTCTGCCCGCTTTATGGCACTTGCGACAGCCCTGCGCCCGGAATTTTAGACCAGGCTGGGCCTGGAATACGTGGGCTCTCATTATCTGCGTACACTGCCTGGAGGTATTCCTTCATTTGGACCTTGCAAGCACACTGGATTGGATTGAAGCAATAGATCAGCGTAATGTCGGCCTTCTTTAGATGCTTTTCATTGGTATACCAATAAAGAAACAGAGGAAGATCTTCTTAAGCTCCATCCGGATCTTATTGTTCATGTACATCTGAACGATGTACCCGATGTGCCGGTTGAAGAGGTTAAAGACAATGAACGACTTTACCCCGGCGAGGGAGTCATTCCATTATCCCTATTCCTCGCAGCCTTCAGAAGATCAGCTATAAAGGGTCTGTTTCCCAGGAAATATTAACACCCGCACCCGTCCCGGCTGAAACTTATATCCAAAAATCCGCCAGATTGGAGTAAGCGGTGGCTTCAACTACAAGTATAGAATCATATATAAAAAACGCCGGATGGAGGATAAGACACGGTGCTTTTTCAACTCAATCACCCCTCTTTCCTTTGCGCATTTTTGTTGCCCTAACGCAAAAAAATGGCCAAAAAAAGTTCTCCCTTTACTGTACGTGTCCGGGCTTATCCCGGTGCATCAGGATAGGAAAACTTTATGCCTATTTTGAAGGACCCTATATAGGCCTGCTATTCCCCCCAGTCAAATTCACCTTTTAACATACATTTTCTTCATGTGCATACAAGTTGTAACATAATTGTCAATTAATTCTTTGCTGAAATGAATCTTCAAATCAGACAAGAGAGGTATAATCGATATATTCATGTGTAAAAGGAGCAGGTTTTAGTACAGTTGTTCAGAAAATGTTCAGTGAATGTTTGATAATTAAAAATAGAAACAAGCAAAAGAAAATTAAATATTTTCCTAACGTACTAAGAATTTACGGCTTTGGCAGGGTATATTTTTGCAAGTAAGGGTATGACAAAATTCGATCTAATTCGACATTATCCATAAAATCCAGCAAAACAAGGATAAGGTTAACTGGCAAACGAGAACGGAAGGAAGGTAAGCATGTCAGTCAACGGGACAAAAATATATGTGCGGTGCAAACTTGTGTCGCTAAGCCGGTATGTATCGCCGGCTCTGTTGGCAGCAGCCGGTGTATTCCTGATAACGGCTATTGCATTATTTGTGCCGCCTTATATTGGAATGGCGGATAACGGGGATTATTTTCGCGTTCTGTACAGCAACGGCCTGTATTTCAACGCTCCTGATTACGACAGCCAGTATCTGGGGTATTTTGTAAAAGAATACGGTATTTTTCAATATTATAATGAAAATGGTGCCACTCTATCCTCATCCCAGTCTTTATTTATCCGTCTGGCGGTCTGGATAAATAAGCTGGTTGATCATCAAGTATTCGACATTCGGGTTCAAACGGCCATTTTTACCATCCTTTATACAATTGCCGTGTATTTATTCATTGAGTGCATCACTTGGAAGACTCCTGCAAAATATGGCTATCCCATTGCACTTATCGCAATTTTTATATTTGGGGACACAGCATATACGGCCTTCTTTAGTTCTTTCTTCAGTGAAAGTATCGTCTTAATCATGATGATGTTCATGTTCGCCTCCGGTTTGCTGCTCTATCGGAACAGATATAATGACTATTTTCTGTTAGCCGTGTTCGTCTTCAGCGGTCTTCTGCTCACAACGAGTAAACAGCAAAATGCTCCGGTCGGTACCATTATTGCAGTAACAGGAATCATTCTGATTTTTATCCGCAAAGAAAAAATTTTTCGCATATTAATGGCTTCCTCACTTGTTTCCTTATTGTTGGCCGGTTTAGGAACCTATTTTTTGATTCCAAAAGAGTTTGTGAACATTAATAAATACCATGCAATGACACGTGGAGTCATGATGGAAGCACCGGACCCTGAAATTGCGCTTAGGAATTTCGGCATAAACAGGCAGTTCGCGGTTTTGGATAGAAGCATTTATTACGATCCCTATACAACAGTGGATGTCGATTCAGAAATACTTGAAAAACATTTCTACAGTCAATCCGGGTTCGGATCGATTCTGGGTTATTACATCACTCATCCGGGACAAGCCGGTAAAATGCTTGACATGGCTGCCAAGAATGCATTTACGATTCGTCCTCCGGCGATGGGCAACTATGAAAAATCGGCAGGAAAATCTTTTGGAGCCCAGACGAAGTTCTTCTCTGGATACAGTATGATAAAACAAGCCCTTGCTCCCAAAACCTTCGGATTTGTTGTCATATGGATATGTCTGGTTATCGGCCTTTATATGCCATCTTTTATCTCGGCCATTAAAACCAGGCATAAAAGGCATGTCTTGCGGTTACCTCTCATCGTAACCATGATCCTGATAGGACTTTCCGGTGTAATGGTTTCAATTATCGGTGCAGGAGATGCTGATTTGTCTAAGCACGAATTCCTATTTACAGCAGCCTTCGACATGGTTACATTCGTAGCCCTGTCCGATGCTACCCGTCGCCGTTTATGGCGCAATGAACAAGAGCAGGAACCTATTTTATATCCTGGCGAGGAGACAAGGTGGAGATTAGCATGTTCGCAAAAAAAATAACAAAAACGTTGATCCTGTTCCTTGCTGCCCTGCTTATGCTGCCTCCTTCATGGGCTCAGGCAGCAGAGCAGAAGCCGGCACATGTCCTGCTTATCTACGACAGCCTGGCAAAGGGAACATCCCGGGAAGGCAATATTGAGGCGCTCCAACGCCTGCTTGCATCCTACGGGACCAAGGTAACCCTCACAACTTTTGACAGCTATAAAAAAGGGACATTACAGCAGTACACGAATGTAATCGCAATAGGGAATGCTGATGATCTGGCCATTATCAGTCAGGAGTATATAAGCGACTTTCAAACCTTCGAAGGTAGCTACCTGCACATTGGAGCGCATATTCCGGAAAAGGTAAAGACCCAACTGGACATTCAAACCCGGACAGAAGAAAAGGAAACGGTTCTGCTCTCAATCGGCCAGTTTTCCCAGCCTTCGATTCCCGTCCATAACATAACCCGTATTGTACAGGCTTCAGGTACGGCATATGGAAGTATATCGTCAGCTGGCGGGGACAAACAGTCTCCCTACGCCGTCCGGGATGACCGTCTTGCGTATATACCTTATTTCGAACAAGGAAATCTTAGCGAGCTGGCAATGGCTTTCCTATTAAAGGATTGGCTTCATGCAGGTGGGCAGAAACATACCTATCTCATATTCAAAGAAGTCTACCCGTTCTCGGATCTCAGGCGGCTTGAACAATTAGCCGACAAACTTTACGATGCAGGCATACCCTTTATCGTAAGTATCAGGCCTGTATTCAGCAATACGGACTATCCCGCTATGAAACGTTACCTGGAAACGCTCAAATATGTACAGGCCAGAAATGGAAGTATCCTGGTTAACGCTCCTGTTGTAGCATCAGTCATCAGTCAGAATGACCAGAACCTGAAGGCTCAGATGGAGTCTTTTGTGGATGTCCTGGCGGATAACGGGATAGCTCCTTTGGGAATGGGGGCGGAAATGTACTGGTCGTATGACCGGAAATATACCGCTGACGCAATGGGCTTCTTTAACTCAGGAATATTGTTTCCAAATGAGAAGCTGATGTATAAATCCCGCTCAGATTCGTCGGAGCCGTTCACTTCTTCCATGTACAGCTTAAAGATGAGTTTTCTGAAGCAATTCAAACGAAGTGGCAAAGCTCTTGAGGAGTTCCCGATGAATATGGCGATTACGTATGATTTCTTCGAGGACAAAACGCAGCTTGATCAGGCTGTTCAGGAGCTTGTTGATAGCTGGATAACATTTGACGACTATAAATATGGATATCATGAGGTCCGTACGCAAGCGAATACCATTTCTTCACGCAACGGCAGTCTTCTCATTAATGGTCATAATGTGGATCTGAATAACTCCGTCAAAAGCATCAGCTCCGACTATACTTATAGGCAAGAGGAGCAAAAGAGTTTCACGGCGCTATTTAACGTGCAAAACAAGATCTTTATTACCGTCATTCTTATGACGCTCATTGCATTCGGAATCTTCATCATCATCGGGCATCGGCTGTATAAACGTAAATATTTCAAATAAGGAGACAGCTATGACGGTTGCAGATATTCTTATGCTGATTGCGGTTATTTGTATTTGGTCTCTCTTGCTTTTGAATGTGGTCCTGATCATTGCAGGTTACCTTTACTACATTGAAAGTGACAGCAAATCAGTACCGGGATTTACGGGGGAAGCACCTTTCGTCTCGATCATGGTCCCGGCCCACAACGAAGGAAAAGTCATTACCCAGACGGTGGAAGCACTATTGGCTCTGAATTATCCCCATGACCGGTATGAAATTATAGTGATCAACGACAACTCATCGGACAATAGCAGCGTACTGCTCGGTAATTTGCAGGACAAATATCCTCACCGCAACTTGATCGTTATCAATACGGATGGAGTTACAGGCGGCAAGGGCAAGTCCAATGCTTTAAATATCGGGTTTGCACAAAGCAAAGGCGAACTGATTGCCATCTACGATGCGGATAATACACCGGAAAAACAGGCATTGCGGTACCTGGTAGGTGAAATTATGCATGACTCATCACTGGGTGCGGTCATCGGTAAATTCAGGACCCGTAACCGCAATAGCAACTTGTTAACGCGTTTTATTAATATTGAAACGTTATCTTTTCAATGGATGGCGCAAGCGGGTCGGTGGAAGCTGTTCAAGCTGTGTACGATTCCGGGGACCAACTTTATCATGCTGCGTCATATCGTGGAGCAGATTGGAGGTTGGGATGTAAAGGCGATTGCGGAAGATACGGAAATCAGCTTTCGCATTTACATGATGGGATACCGCATTAAATTTCAGCCGAAGGCTGTCACATGGGAACAGGAACCGCAGATCGTCAAGGTTTGGTTCAAACAGCGAACACGGTGGGCAAAAGGAAACATTTATGTAATTTTGAAAAACCTGCCCCTATTGTTTAACCGTTCGGCATCAACCATTCGTTTCGATATTCTTTACTTTTTATCCATCTATTTTTTGCTGCTGACTTCACTGGTAATGTCCGATCTCCTGCTTATACTACATGCTTTGGGTTATGTTTATACAACAATCGCCGGGTTCAGCTTATTATTATGGGTTCTGGCCATTATTCTTTTTGTCGTAGGAACTTTTATAACCATTATAACGGAAAAAGGAGAAATGAGCCTCTCAAATATTTGGATTATCATGTTAATGTATGTTTCGTATTGCCAATTATGGATGGTTGTTGCCGCATACGGCTTCTATACTTACCTGAAAGACCAAATATTCAAACGGGAAGTAAAATGGTACAAAACCGAACGTTATTAAAGACAGGAGAGAAGAACGTGAATAAACGATTCATTATCATATGCATGGCCTGCTTGTGCTTGGTTTTCGTACAGTTCGGCCAGGCTTGGGCTGCCGAGACATCGGCGGATAAATTGACCTACGAAACGACTTTTACAAATACCGATATTGGCCTATCGGGTGTAAGAGCATCCAAACAGGTGCATTTTCAAACGGAAGATTATTGGAAAGTAAGTGACGTATCTATTTACTTGGATTATAAATCGTCTCCCTTAACGCGGACTGAACGGTCCAGCATTACATTAACAATGAATGGAACTAAGTTTCATTCTTTCAGACCCGTAGTGGGCGAGGACTTGAAACAGCGGGTGGCAGTTAAAGTGCCCAAGGAACTGATCCTTAAAGGCAAAAACACGCTGACCATTGAAGGTTATATTCAGACCACATCCGAGTATCAAGTCTGCGTGCCTCCGGAGGCCCGGGATAATTGGTTCCAGATATACAGTACCTCCGGTGTAGCTGTGCACTATACGAATGAGGCACCGAGCGGGAGTATTAACGATTTTAATCGGCGTTTCATAGGCCTGGATACTGTAAGTGCCGGTCAAAATGCAATTTCGGTACCTAAACAGGGCAATCCGGCTGAACTGGAAGCAGCGGTCTATGCCCTATCCGGATTCGCCAAAACGAACAGCCTAAAAGATAAGACGATTCCGATAATCGCATATGGCGATGAAAACTTAAATGATAAAAAGGCTATCGTAGCAGTAGCTTTATACGATCAGTTGCCGGCTAATATCAAAGGCATGCTGGAATCCCAGGACTTAAATGACAAGGCCTTAATCCAACTGATGAACAAAGATAAACAGCCGACGCTGGTCCTGACATCCCAAAATCCAGACCTGCTGGTAAAAGCAGGCCGCCTGGTAGCCAACCAAGAATTAATGAAACAATTAGACAGCAGCACTAAAGTTGTAGATAATCAAACGGATGTAACGACACCCGAGGTTAGCATTAATAAAAACGTGAAATTAACCGATACTGGCGATGAACTGAAGGGCTGGATGCATCAGGAGAAGACTTATTTTGTTTCGCTTCCGGCCAACCGTTCTTTTGCAGACGCCAGCAAGGTCAGTCTTGATTTTCGTTATGCCAAAAACCTCGACTTTGATCGTTCCTTGGTCACAGTGCTGGTGAACAATACGCCTATTGGCAGCAAAAAACTAACTTCAGAACTGGCCGATGGTGATGCCGTCACTTTGCCAATTCCAAAAAATCTCAACATTACAGGCAACTTTTCCGTTACGGTCGCCTTTGATCTGGAGTTGAAGGACGCCGGATGCATTCAGCTTCAGGACGAAACTCCCTGGACCTTTATTACGAAGGATACGGTGCTGCAGTTGCACACGAAAGACAAGACGGATTTATTGTTTGACAACTACCCCTACCCGTTCCTGCGTGACGGCAGTTTCAACCAGGTTGGGGTCATACTGCCCGAGGAACATGATGCTTATACATACTTGACACTCTCGAACGTGTTTAATCTATTGGGCCAATATGCGGAAGGAAATACGGGGAATGTCCGTTTCTACGGAGACAGCACAAGCTCAAGTGATTTGCAGGAACGCAATATTATAGCCATTGGAACTTATCAGAACAATAAAATAGTCCGGGAGAACAACAGTCATCTTTATTTTCAGTACGATCAAGCTGGCAGCAGCTTTCAGTCTAACGAAAAAATGAGTATTGACACCGACTACGGCAAGCGGATAGGCACACTGCAATTGATTCGTTCACCATATGAATCAGGACATGGCTTACTTGCTATAACAGGGGCCGGCTCCGAGTATTATTACTTGGCTTCCAAACTTATAACGAGCGAAAGCACAAAATGGAAAATATTTGGAGACGGGGTTGCAGTGGACAAGGACGGAAATATAAATCCGTACCGTTTCAAGAAGGAGGCGGAACAAGAGCCCTCGAGCATTATGGATAAAGTGATGCAGCGGGGGGATGTGTTTGGCTTTATAGCTGCTGCCGTATTGGTTATGGTTCTGGTCCTGGTATCGCTGATTCTGATGATCCGCAAATATAGAAGGAACCGGGAGGGAGAACGATGAAACGACATCAAAGTAGTCTGCTGTCGGACAGTGCCTTCTTGCTGCTGTTTGTAATCTGTTATATCAGCATCGTGTTCACGGCAGGCGATCCCAACCGGTATATCCAGAATATTGTGTTCTTGAATGCGGCTTTCTTAATTGCAATCATAACTTACTTTACGACTTTGATAACCGGGCTGGTTTTGAACATCTTGTTTATTTTTGGATATGGTACCTTTACTCTGTATCAGACTGTCGTTGAGGGAGCTCTTGTCGAAGGCCATATTTACTTTTGGCTTATTATGACCCCCTTATTTACCGTTGTCATATGGATGCTGACTCTTGCTAACAGACAGTTTCAAGGAGAAAACGAACAGCTGAGAAAGGCAAATGCTTCCCTGGCCACAATGGATGAAAATACAAATCTGAAAAACAGCCGTTCGTTCCAAAAAGATGCTACCGTATTTATGGCTCTTTTTACCCGTTATCAAATCCCGCTTACCTTATTAGTAATGAATGTGAGATACTGGGATGAATTAAGACGGATGGTTAGTAAAGAGCAGATGACGGAAATGATCTACGACATCTCTAAAATAAGCGAGAACAGCATTCGCATGAATGATTCCTTGTATATGCTTGATACGGAAAAACCGACATGGGGTTTGCTGCTCTTTACAAACCGTGAAGGGGCAAATGTAGTTATTGAGCGGTTGAAGGAGAAAGTTATTACATTTAACACTGTAGAATTTGCCGACAAATATAAAATCGATCTCCAGCTTGTCATAGGAGCCGTCGAGTATAATCCCGAGACCATTCCGACGCCGGTTGATTTTATTGTACAGGCAAGAAAACAATTGGAGTATGATGTTTAGCCTCTTATTGCAGTATGCATAAATCCCCGAAGGTTTGAGCGGTCCGTGTAAATAGCGGGTGATGTAATCTGTCAATATGATTAGCCAAATAGCTAAGGCTGGCCCAAAAGTGTTCACATGAATAGGCCAGTTCCA
>Ga0224751_1012_pt4 | contig 13076 bp, 7 predicted proteins | sample LIM_F_Vancomycin_FD_182073 | JGI IMG/M metagenome (GOLD analysis project Ga0224751, IMG submission 182073) | Enriched cells from gastrointestinal tract of the lab mouse from Pacific Northwest National Laboratory (PNNL), Richland, Washington... | ecosystem: Host-associated > Mammals > Digestive...
TGCGGCCATTTCAACCCTTCCTGCAAACGCGGCCCACATCCTTACGGGAGGAGGAACCGGAGCTGTAAATGCCAGCGGTACGGGCATCTCCATGCAACTGAACCAGGGCTTTACTTCTGATACTGCCCTGCCCGGAGCCGTGAACCTCGACTCCATACAGCTCAAGCTGACGGACAACCGGTTTACCGCGGACTTCACATCCGGCAGCCTTACCATGGTGGTATTCACCAAACCGGCGTCGGACAGCGCGGACTGGACGGTCGTCGGGCAATCCCGCACGGAAGAAAACCTCTCCGTGAATATCGGCTCCTACACCGACGTTGAATTTACCTTCAGCAACCTCCTTCTGAACACATCGCAGGAATACGTCTTCGCCTTCGTTTCTGACGCCGCCATGCTGGGCAGGCTGACAATAGGCACGAGCCTTCAGGCGGAAGAGGGAGCTGACTCCCCATTCAGCGTAGACAACGGATTTGCCTACGCCTCCATGCAGTCAACAGCCTTTTACAGCGGGGCTCCCGTCATACTCTACTACAATACGGGCAACGAAACGAGCATGTACTTCCCGAACATGATCGTTACCGTCACCGACCCCGAAAGCGTCCCCGAACCGGCTTCATGCCTGCTTGTCACGCTGTCGTGCGCGGGCCTGCTCGTCTCACGCAGAAGAAGATAACCTCGAACCGCCAAACTACAGGAATATCCGGTACGGCTACGGCCTTCTGCGATTTTCCCAACTGCCTTTCGCGCGGAGGGAAAAGCCGTACCGGGTCATTGGGCATTCCGCCCATCCCCCAACGCAGGCTCAGGGCCTTCACCTGGCAGAGCTGGCTGCCCCAGCCGTCTTCCGCACCTCGACCTCCCTTGCATAGGACTGCAAACCGGCACGGAACTTCAGTCCCCGGTGTTCCCTATCATGTGGGCACAGCGTACGTTTTCATTCACTCTCGCAACATTCAAGCGCGGTTGAAAAAACAGGACTTCTTTCTGTCCAGAACTTCAACCCGGCACACCAGCAGGGAAGAACCGTGGCCGGACTTATCGTAAAACAGGTATCAGAATTCCTCCTTCTCCACATCCTCATTAATTTGCAGAAAAGGATGTTCTCCGCCGGATCACGGTCGCAATCCTCCAACGTCCGGGGAACGGCCTCATCCCGCCGCTCTCCCGGCATTTTTTCCCATCGGCAGAAAATCCGCCGGGACTGCGGAAACCGCCCAGACGAATGATGCACAAACAACCAAAGCCGCATGCAACAGGGCAGTGCCATGAAACAGCATGTCCGCCTTAATATTCATACGGCAGGAAGCACCGGGCCGCCCTCCCCTTTTTTCCGCCTCCAGAGGCATTTGACACAGTCTCCACCTTTGCCATTAAATACGTTCCTGCACGGCATGAAAAAAACCGGGAGGAACATCACGTCCGCCCGGTTTTCACAGCCGTCCGGCGCAAACTCCGGAGGCATGAGATTGCCGGCCTTCCGCCGGAAACCAGTCAAAGGTAGCTGCGCACCACGCCGGAGACGCGTTCACGAGCCGCGGCAATGCGCTTGCGCAATTCCAGCGTGTAGGCCTCCATATCCCGGATGGGGGACTGGGCCACACCGGAAATCATGGCCGCCTGTGCTACCGCCGGGCACTCCCATTCAATAATGCGGGGATCGATGGGCTTGGGAATCACGTAGTCGATGCCGAAGCTGAGCGGGGCTCCCCCGTAAAGGTCAATCACATCCTGGGGGACGGGCTCCTTTGCCAGATCAGCCAGGGCGCGGGCGGCGGCAATCTTCATCTGTTCATTGATGACGGAAGCGCGCACATCCAGGGCGGCACGGAAAATAAAGGGGAAGCAGGAAACATTGTTCACCTGGTTGGGCCAGTCGGAACGGCCGGACCCCATAATGCAGTCAGGCCGCGCTTTTTTGGCATCCTGGTACGTAATTTCCGGGTCCGGATTCGCACAGGCGAAAATGATGGGGGAAGGAGCCATGAGCTTTACCATGTCCTGCGTGAGCAGTCCCTTGGTGGACAGCCCCAGGAACACGTCCGCTCCGGTAAGGGCCTCCTCCAGGGAGCAGTCTTCCGACTGGGAGAACTGCGCTTTCGTGGCATGAAGATCAATGCGTCCGGTATGGATAAGACCCTTGGAATCAAACATGTAGATATGTTCACGGCGCACTCCCAGCGTCATGTAGAACTTGGCGCAGGAAATGCCGGCAGCACCGGCCCCCACGACAACAACCTTCATGTCCTCCAGCTTGCGGCCCGTCAGCTCCGCGGCGTTCAGCAGGGCGGCGCCGGAAATCACGGCCGTGCCATGCTGGTCGTCATGAAACACGGGAATATTCATCTCCTCCCGCAGGCGTTCTTCCACCATGAAGCATTCCGGAGCCTTGATGTCCTCCAGATTGATGGCGCCGAAAGTGGGTTCCATGGTCTTGATCGTCTCAATCAGCTTTTCCGGCTCCTTCACGTTCAGCTCAATGTCAAAAACGTCAATATCCGCGAACACCTTGAACAGAACGCCCTTGCCTTCCATCACCGGCTTGGCGGCATCCGGCCCGATATTGCCCAGTCCAAGAACGGCGGTGCCGTTGGTGACCACGCCTACCAGGTTGGAGCGACCAGTGTACAGGGCGCTTTGAGAAGGATCCTCTTTAATGCGGAGGCAGGGCTCGGCCACGCCCGGGGAATAGGCAAGAGTCAGATCCCGTTGTGAAAAGCAGGGCTTGCAGGGCAGTGTTTCCACCTTGCCGGGGCGGGGCTGGGAATGGTACTGCAAGGCATCTAATCTAATATCGGAACTCATGATTGTAATGGAAAAACAGAAAATCGAGCCTTGCTTGCACCACAGAACAGACATGCATTCAAGTAAATAATCAATTAATTGCGTCACACGCTCCGGAAAAGGAAAACCTCTTTTTACATTGATAGAGGACCCCGGGTATGCTAGTAGGTAGCCGGATAACCAACCGTCTGTAACCATGGAACATACGCCTCCCCTTCCTTCCGGATTTAATATCAACGGCTATCTTATCCAATCCCTGAAACAGACGGATCCCCTCTGCCATGTTTATTACGTTTTGGATGCCAGCCATGTTCCATACCTGCTCCGCGAATTCTGCCCCCAGGGGCTCGCTGTGCGCGACCCGGAAAGCGGAAAACTGCGTTATCCGGAAAACACGGATATTGAACGGGAAGTTCTCCCGCTGAAAAATGACTTCGAAGCCCAGTTCCGAACCGGTTCCCTGTGGGAAATTCCCGCCCTGGGCACCCTGTACCTGGCTTATGCCATTCCCGGCAGCCATGCCGCAGCGGAGCAGCCCCCCGGCGCGGCCATCCCCCCGGCGGAGCCCCTCCGGCGCGATCAACGGCCGCTGTCCACTCCCGGAACCGGGGCGGCACCCGTCCATGCGGGTTCCCTTCCCCAGCCTCGGAAAAAGAAAAACTCCGCCGGAATATGGCTCCTTACCCTGCTCCTGTTGGGAGGCGCATGCGGAACTTATTATTACACCCAGACAACTTCGGAAAAATCCGTCTCTCTGCAGGAACCGGCCGTCCCCCAACCCGGCAGGGAAAAGAAGGAAGCCGCCAAACCGGAAAAGAAAGCCGTACTGCCCGCCGTGAAGACGGAACCCCCTTCGGAACAGGAAAACGCCGCGCCCGCCTCCCCGTCCAGAGACGCGGAACAGCCGGAAAAAACACCGCCGTCCATCTCCTCCGGGGAAAGGAACGGAGACGCCCCGGACATTTTAAAGGATGAATCCGCGTCCTCCCCTGCACAGACTGCCGGAGAATCCGGTATCCCGGCCCATGACGCGGCGGACGGGAAACAGCCGGAACCGGAAAATCCCGCCAACCGGAAGGAAGCACAGAGGGCACAATCTGCCGTCCCCCCTGTTCCAGAAACGCGTCTACGGGGAAAATCCTCCAGGCAAACCACCAACATGGGAGACGTCAACGCCTATGTGAGGAAATTCGCCAAGCCCATGACGCTGAACCAGTGGAAAAAGCAATACGCCAACCTGTACACAAGCTGGTTCGGCAATTCCGAGGAAGTAGCCAAAGGCTGGATCACCACCTTCGGCCCCCTGGGATTCCGAGCCCGCGGTTTGGACGCCTCCTGGCCGGACACGAACTTCCGCGGATTCTTCCCCAAGACCATGCTGGATCCCAACGGGGAGCCCGTGGCGAACCTCTACACGGTCACCCAGGTGATTGAGGGTTCCCCCGCTGAAAAATACGTCAAGGAAGGAGACCTGATCCTGGGCATTGACGGACACCCCTTCAAAACGTCTCAAAGCCTGGACGTGCTTTACGGCCCTTATCAGCACCAGGACAGGCGCGGCCTGGACATGCACGCGGGCCTTCTGCTGGACAAGGCGGAAGGGGCCGGAAAAATCACCCTGAATATTATTCCCGCGGAAAGCGTGGAAAAAATCCAGGGCATCCAGCCTCTCTGGAAAGAAGTCTTACGGGAGGAACGGGCCCAAAAGCCCGTCTCCCTTTCCATTCCGGTAAAGGGCGGCCAGCAGGTGCGCCTGCGCGTGGATGACGGAGGCAACGGCATTGGCAGCGACGGTTTTGAATGGTCTGGCCTGAGGCTGGAAGGTCCCGGCGGAACCGTTCCGCTGACCCGGGCCCTGCAATACACCGTAGGTTACGGGGAGGCCAAGTATGACCCCAAAAGCAGCGTATGGCAGGCCCACGCCGTCTCTTCCCTGGTTTTTGACATCCCCAGGGGAGACTGGGAACTCAAAGGGACAGGAACCCCCAGGTGGTCTGCCTCCGTTGGCGTGACCGTACAGGTGGGAGGCTCCTCCACTCTGCCGGACGCCGTGAAGAAATACGTAAAAAACGTCACCTTTAAAATACCCCAGCTGGGCTCCTATGCCCTCGGCTTCCCCAAAAACTGCGCCAAGAGCAAGGCGGTTGTCCACATGATGAGTGAATGGCTGGCGGCCCAGCAGCGCGAGGACGGTTCCTGGGAACGTCCGGGCGGCTACTGCGGCAACCATTATGATACGGGCTGGGCCGGGCTGGCCCTGATGGCCACGGGCAACCCTAAATATGACCCCGTCATTAAAAAGGCGGCGCACTACATCGCCTTCTCCGGCTCCCAGTGCTGGTGGGCCGTCCCCCAGGCATCCGCAGGTATTTTCCTGTGTGAATACTGGCTGCGCTACCGGGACAACTCCGTTCTCCCAGCCATCCGCAACGGCGTGCAACGCATGAAAAACGAAGTCCTTTACGGGGACTTCGTCACCGGCCACGGCATTCACCCGGGCTACCGGGGAACAGGCGTCAGCATTGGCGGCTCCCACATGTGCCTGTTCCTGGCGCTGGCCAGCAAAACTCCGGCGCGCACGGAAGACGATGTGCTGGACAAAATGATGGATCATGCCCAGTCCATCTGCCCCACCGGCATGGGACCCTACGGCCGCATGACGGAAACCTTCACCTTTGAACCCAACCGCGAATGCGGGGGAACCTACTCCGGCCGCCATGGCCCGTACTACATTGCTTCCCTCATCTGCGGCGGCCCGGAACTGTACACCAAAAACAGCCGCATCATGTACGGTGAAGGCCCCATCGGCGGCTGTGACCAGGGCCACTCCTCCGAGACGCTCTCCATCATGTGGGCCCTTCCCGCCTACTGGCGAACCAATCCGGAAGTATATTACAAAAACATGGAGGCTTTCCGATGGAAACTGACGCTGTTGCGCCCCTTTGACGGCGGCATGATGCAGAACCCCAACCGCCTGGAACTGATGACGGCGGATCCCGTCATCGGCACCTACATCCGCACCAGCATCTGGATCACGGCCCTCTGCGCGGAACGCCGGAACCTGGCAATCACGGGCAAGCCGGAATTTCAGGCAAAGACATTCCGGAAGGTGCCCCCTGTCATCGATACGGAATCCCGCTTCCTGAATACCTACGTGCGCAACTGGTCCATGGTAAATGCGGCGCTTGGGGCCAAGGCGCCCGCCTCCCTGAAATCCGCCATCCGGGAACTGAAAAACATTCCTGTGGAACAGGGCTGCCGCTTTAAGCTTATCAATGTCGTCAACAACCGCGCCCTCCCCATCGCCAGGGCTATCATGGAAATTCCCGGGGTGGATCAGCTCACCAGGGCCACCTGCGCGGAAATGGTTCTGGGCATGGATGTGCGCATTTTCTTTGAACCCAAGCGCAAGGACGATAATCCCCAACCCGGGGAATATTCTTTAACCGTGGATGTCCAGCAGCCGCTGGGCGGCCGCGCCCTGGGGCTTCACCGCGACAAGGAACTGGAAGGAAAAGCCAATTCCGCCTACAAATATGACTTTGCCGGCACGGTGCAATTCAGCGACACGACCACCTTCTCCCCCATGGAAACCATTTCCTGGACGCCCAATTCCAAATTCGGCGGACAGTGGAACGTTTATTCCTACAAAAAGGAACTCAGCGGTCCCACCCAGCCGGGCGTGCAGAAAATGAACGCCAAAATCAAATGGCGCGTCAATGACCTGGATGTGGAATACGACCGCCCCATCGCCGTGGGCGGCTTTGAAGTGGGATGCCCGGAAAAAGCCCTCTCAGTCACCAACTGCAACCATCTGTGGGTGCCAGGCATCCTGATCCGGGACCACGGCAACTGGGGATGCTCCTTCCATCTGCCGGACGGAACCTACATTTCCGCGGCCTCCCAGGGCAACCAGATAGAGGTGTACGACAAAACGGACAAAAAAAAGAAAACAACCTGGGTTTCCCCGAATGACTCCTGCCTGACTCAAGGTTCCCGCTGCCTGTTCCGCGTTTCCACGGACTGGCACGGCCTGGAATGCCGCGTGCGTGAACTGAAACTGCTGGGCAGTTCCACGGAGGAAGTCGCGGACTATAAGCTGAAAGCCTCTACCGGAGGCCGTGTGGATACGGCCAAACTACTGGACAGGGACGCTACCACCGTTGAAGAACTGGACGCGTCCCCCTCGGAAGACGAACCCCTGGTGCTGGAACTCACCCTGAAATCCCCTGCCGCCCTGCGCGCCGTGGACATCAAGATTGAAAAGGGCAACAACCGTTTAGTCATTGAAGCCAACAAAGGCGGCAAGTGGATTCCTATTCACTGGGGCTCCCTGGGGGCCTCTACTGCCGGCGTCAGCGATGCTCAGAAAGCCATGTACGCGAATGAACCGGAAGTACTGCGCATGCTCCAGCTTCCGGGCAATGGATTTATCAAATGCATGCGGACGTTTGACCCTGTCACCACCAACAGGCTGCGCATCAAGCTCTTCCAGAAGGGCGGAAAAGTCCGCCTTGCGGAACTGCACGTGTACAAGGCAAACGCCGTCAGAAATATGGCTCTCCAGTCTTAAACGGCTTTCACCTGCGGCCAGGAATAATAAAAAAACTTGTGATGAGGAAATCCCGGCAGGGGCGCCAATCTCCGTGTCCCTGCTGGAAAAACCGGACATACCATTTTAAGGAGGGAGGAAATTCCCTGCTCCATGCCGGGGCGGCCAGCCAATTTCTTGTCTATTGACACCAAGCCGCGCCTCCCCTATATTTCCTTATTATGTTCATCAGGACAACGCTCCTTTTTCCTATCCTTTTTCTCTCACTTTCAGGATCTTCCGTCATGGCGGCAACCCCTTGGGCTTCTGACAGGAACTGGGAGCTCGTTTTTGAAGACAATTTTGACGGCTCATCGCTGAACGCACACAACTGGAGCCGCATTGATTACGTAGGATATAATGCCCCGGACTGGCGCAAGTACCAATCCCGGGACGAAAGCCTTGTGGAATTCCGGGAAAAGGACGGCAACTCCGCCATGACCTTGTGGGGAAAATACGGGGACTACACCACCCAAACCAACCAGACCGCCCCAGCCAGGACATACGCCTGCGGAGGGGTATATTCCCTGAAAACCTTCTCCTTCCAATATGGCTACGTAGAAGTCCGCGCCAGATTCGACTGCGTGCAGGGCGTCTGGCCGGCCATCTGGATGATGCCCAAATCCGACAGCATCGGCTGGCCTGTCGGAGGGGAAATTGACATCATGGAACACCTTAATTACGAAGGCCGTGTTTACCAGACAATCCACTGGTCGCAAAACGGCGTTCCCAACCAGGATAACTCCCAGGGGGTCACCCCCGGTTGGAACGATGGTGCTGAAAAATCAAACTGGCATACCTACGGGATGGAATGGACGGAAGAAGGCATCACCTTTTATGTGGATGGAAAAGCAACCGGTTCATTCAAAAAGCCCAATAACGCAAACTGGCCCTTTGACAAGGACGGAAACGAATTCTACCTGATCATCGACCAGCAGATTGGAGGCAACTGGGTGGAAAACGCAGGAGTTAATAAGGGAATCGACCAAAATACGCTGGCCAATTCCGGAGCCGCATTCGACATCGATTATGTCAAAGTCTATTCCTCAAGTATCTACAACCACCTCGTTCCGGAGCCCACTGTGGCTTCGCTGGGCCTGTTGGGAATGGCGTTGCTGGCGGCTCGCCGCAAAAGAAACTGATTGCCCACACACCTTTTCCTTTTGTTCCTCCCTGCCGCGGGAATAAATCTTCCGGGACATTCCCGGCATATTCTCAGGCAAAAACCGTCATTGGCACCTGCCTCAATATTTCTGGACTGGGGATGAAGGCAGTTTTTCTCCTCCGTCCTCTTCCAGGCGGCATAGAGCCTCCGCACGGCGGAGGCAGGAATCCCACAGGGAAGCCTTTTCCGGAAACGGGAAACACAGGGAGTCGCTCAGCTTTTCCACCCGTTTGAAAGAATCCCACCGGTCATAGGCGTTCAAACTTTCCAGGCGGGAAGCCAGCCCATCCAGCCAGGGAAGAGGGTCATGGCAAATCAGAGGAAGATCGCATCCGGCCTTCAGGGACAGGAAGGCGGCGTCATCCGGTGAATACTGCGTCGTAATCGCCCCCATGCACAAATCATCCGTAAACACCACACCCCGGAAACCGAGACGGTCACGCAGAAGCCCCCTGATCACCCGTTCAGACAAGGTGGCGGGATAATCGGGATCAATCTGGGGCAGCATGATATGGGCGGACATGATGGAGGACAATGCCGGACACAGAGCCAGAAAAGGCAGCAGATCCGTCTTGAACAGCTCCCGTTCATCCAGGCCGATCACGGGAAGGCTGAAATGGGGATCCGCCAGGGCACGCCCCATGCCGGGAAAATGTTTGCCGCAGCTCTGCACGCCTCCCCGGCGCAGGTTGGAGACATAAACGCCGCCGCGTGAAATAACGTCCTGCGCATTGTCTCCCCAGCAGCGGCCGGGCAGCGCGTTGGCTGCGGACGGATCATGGCAAATATCGAGCACCGGGGCAAAATTCAGGTTCACCCCCAGGTAGCGGAGAGCCAGAGCCGTCACCGCGCCCAGTTCCACGATGCCGCCAACCGAACCGAGCCGGGCCAGCGAAGCCGGGGAGGGCAAATTCAAGCCCAGGGAAGCGGTGCGAACCACCCGCCCCCCCTCCTGATCCACGGCAATGACAGGATGGTGGAGGCAAAGTTTCCGCAGCGACTCCGTCAGACCGCGCACCTGCTCCACGGAATCAATATTCCTGGAAAACAGAATGAACCCGGCCGGCTGCAAACGCCGGATGGCAGCCTCTTCCTCCGCGCCCACTTCATGGCCGCTTATGCCGATCAGGGCAGGGAGCATGGACGGAAAAAGATTAATGGCCCAACAAGGAAGTCCTGGTGTACAGCGGGTAAACGGGAATGCCGCGTTCCTCAATCGCCTGGCGTCCTCCTTCCTCTCGGTCCAGCAGCACCAGGGCGGCGGCAACCCTGCCCCCTTCCGCCTCAATGGCATCAATAGCCTTCAGCGTGGAGCCTCCCGTCGTGATAACGTCATCCACCACGACCACGGTATCCCCGGCCTGGAAATTGCCTTCAATGCGGCGGCCGCGTCCATGATCCTTCGGTTCTTTGCGCACGGTGAACACCTGAAGCGTCTTTTCCGCCCCTTCCAAAGCGCTGGTCATGCCGACGGCCAGGGAAATAGGGTCCGCCCCCATGGTCATGCCGCCGATGGCCGCCACCTCCGGGAAACGGGGCAAAATATCCTCCTTCACCAGCTTCCAGCCCAGAGCGCCCACCAGGGTGGCTCCTACGGGGTCCAGGGCTGTCATGCGGCAGTCCACATACAAATCGGACACCTTGCCGGAAGCCAGGGTAAAAGTTCCCGTACGCACGGATTTTTCCAAAAGAATGCTTTTAAGAAGATCGTATTGTTCGCTCATGAAAATAGGGATGAATGAAATGGTTCGCCGTGTATAACAGATACCCCCGGAATAAGCAACGGATAACAGCATGCAAATCTTGACAAAAAGGAGGACAGGCCCCATAACCTGCCTGACATTTTCCCGTTCCCATGAAATCCGGCATACTGGCGTTAGTTTCTATCAGTTCCGCTCTTGTTTCCTGCACATCGTACGAGAGGCCCCCGCTGTTTGACCAAATCACCGGAAAAATTCAGGGAATGTCCGGACGGGACGATTATCTGTCCGGGGTGGGCGCCACCTCAGGCGTCAACACGGACCTGCCTCCGGAAGCCCGTCTGGGCCAGGGATATTGGGACCTGCCGGCGGGCACCCAGGGGGAAAAGCACATCATCATTGACCTCAAGCAGCAGAAAGTCTTCTACTACGTGGGAACCACGCTCGTGGGCGTTTCCCCCATGTCTTCCGGCAAGGAAGGCTACGGCACTCCCAGGGGAACATACAAAATCATCCAGAAAGACGCCAACTACAAATCCGGCACATACGGCGTTCTGCGCAGCAAATCCACCGGAGCCGTCGTCAACGGGGATTACAACGCCAGGGCTGGCGGAGCGCCGGCAGGAACCTACTTTGACCCCGCCCCCATGCCCTACTGGATGCGGATTACGGGAGGCTACGGCATGCATGTGGGTTTTGTCACCGGATATCCGGTCAGCCACGGCTGCGTACGCCTGCCGGAGGACATGGCCAAGATATTCTTTGAACACACCCCCATCGGCACCAAGGTCACCATCCGTTAGCCGCTTCCTGCGCGGTCTCGCGCCGCAGAAATGCCACACTTTCCGGAAACCGGCGTGTTTCTTATTCCCGCCGTCCGGAAGCGTTCCGTGCTGATAACTGCTCCCGTTTCATGGCGCAGCTTCCTCACTCCGGCATTGACAAACGGCTCCGAACCTTTTTGAATATACGGGATCTTTGACCTCTTGATTCGTCATGACAATCCCTCCTCCCCCTGCCCTGCCGCCCCATTTCAACATAGGCGGCTACAAAATCACGGCGCTTGTAGAAAGCGGTCCGGACTATCATCTGTACCAGGCTCTTTCCCCGGAAGGCCATGCCGTCCTGATACGCGAATTCTGCCCCCGGGGCCTCGTTACGCGCGACCTGGCCAGCGGAGAACTGGCTGTCTCTCCGGAAAATGAATCCCAATTCGCCCAGGCCCGGGAAGCTTTTGAAACCCAATACGCAGCCAATGCAGAAGGCAAGCTGAGGGGATTCGGCACCGTGCTCTTCCTTTACCCGCTTTCTCCGGCGCAGCCCCAGCCGGCTGCAGCGCATGCCCAGGCTCTCCGCCCCGCAAAAAAACCGCAGCAACCGCAACTGCGGAAGCCCGTAGTCGGCGCCGCCATCCCCGGAACGCCGCTGCCTCGGGTAAAGCACTCCGGAGGGTTTCCGGTCATCACGGTCATTGTGACCGGGATGCTCGCCCTCTTCGGATTTCTGGGCTACCAGATACTCAAGGATAAAGAAGAACCCGTCGCTAAAGCCGTTACCGTGCCCGTACCGGCTCCGCCCAAGCCCAAAGCCAAGCCCGCTCCGCCAAAACCGGAGCCCGTGGTGGTCACTCCTGAACCGGAACCCGTGGTGGTCGCTCCCGAACCTGAACCGGAGCCTGAACCGGAGCCGCCTGCTCCCGACCTTTCCCCCTCCCCGGAAGTCATTGCCATGGAAAAGGCTTTACGGGAGGAAGCTATCGCGTCCAAGGGGAAATTTTCTGAAAAACTGTTGAATAAATATCCCCATTACGCGGAAGCCTACGTACGGGATTACGTGAAAAAACGCGGAGGCAGTTTTTCTCCGGATTTTGAAAAATGGCTGAAAAACACGAAAAACAATCGTGAAGTCTTCGCCATGTTCTTCCCGCCGGACCCCAGCGTCGCCACCAATGTGGCTTTCATGATTGATGAACTGGGGCTGGAAACGACGGAAAAATATGACCAGCTCGTTCTGGCGTTCGCAGTAGGACGCCGCGAATTCGGCATGGGAGCCTTCGACCTTACCCATCAGGGCCGTTACGTTGATGCCCTGGGCAAGCTGAATGACCTGAGATCCTCCGGAGTCATGCCTCCGCCAGCGGACCTGTACTGCGCTGGGAAACCGCCCGTCAACTGGTATGGGAACGCCCCTCGCACCGTGGATGAGGAATGCTACAAAAAAGTGGAAGCCTATCTGGACCGCAAAAAAATCACCCCCAAGCAGGCCTGGCTCAGGAAATACCCCACCGTCTCGGAAATTGGGGACTCCGCCATTACGGAAGACAACCTGGCCGGCTTTCTGCACGAATACATGTACCGCCACGGCCAGCTGAGGCGCAAGAGGGATCCCTTCCCCACTCCGGTGGAATTCTTTTCCTACCTGGTGGATAAATATGAACATTGCGGTGATTTGCGCGACGTGGACCGCAAGCGTGTGGAATGGACCGGCGTTTCCCTGGAAGGAACGCCCTGGCCGGCCATGATGGCCCTTTCGGAAACGCGCCCTCTGCGTGAGTGCGACAGCGTGTGGGAACGCTACATGGGCCAGCGGGGCCCGACCCGCCTGTGGCTATACGGCCCCTACCGGGCGGATGACGATAAGGAACCGCCCATCCTGTTCAGCTTTGACCCGGATCCGGAATGGTCCAGGGAATCCAATGAACGCAAGCTCCATGAAGGCGGCGTGTGCGGCACCATGTCCCTTATCTCCCGCAATTCCCAGATTGCGCGCGGCATTCCCGCCGCCCCCGCCGGGCAGCCCGGCCACGGCAATCTGATGACCACCCATTTCACCGGCA
>Ga0224751_1037_pt2 | contig 12894 bp, 17 predicted proteins | sample LIM_F_Vancomycin_FD_182073 | JGI IMG/M metagenome (GOLD analysis project Ga0224751, IMG submission 182073) | Enriched cells from gastrointestinal tract of the lab mouse from Pacific Northwest National Laboratory (PNNL), Richland, Washington... | ecosystem: Host-associated > Mammals > Digestive...
ACAGGACGGCATTTTTGAAAATGCTGGTAATGGGCGTGAGGAACATCCGCAAATATGCCCCTCATGCCGTCCAAAAGGAGGTTACCCGGAAGGTGACTGATATGCTCCGTCAGGAAAATCTGTACCGTCCCGCAGAGGATGATGCCTGCCTGTCCCGCCGGGAAGGAAAATTACTGAAAGCCTGGATGGGCGGAAAATCCGGCTTGGACTTTTCCTATTACTGGAAGAAAATGCGCAAGGCGGGAGCCCGGTTGCTGCGCCGCTGACATCACCCGAATGAATAATCCGATGAAAAAGAATGAATTTGCCGTCGTCCTGGCCAGTGACAACAGGGGCATTCTACCTTTGAGCGTTACTGTCTTTTCTTTGCTGAACAGGACGGCATTTTTGAAAATGCTGGTAATGGGCGTGAGGAACATCCGCAAATATGCCCCTCATGCCGTCCAAAAGGAGGTTACCCGGAAGGTGACTGATATGCTCCGTCAGGAAAATCTGTACCGTCCCGCAGAGGATGATGCCTGCCTGTCCCGCCGGGAAGGAAAATTACTGAAAGCCTGGATGGGCGGAAAATCCGGCTTGGACTTTTCCTATTACTGGAAGAAAATGCGCAAGGCGGGAGCCCGGTTGCTGCGCCGCTGACATCACCCGAATGAATAATCCGATGAAAAAGAATGAATTTGCCGTCGTCCTGGCCAGTGACAACAGGGGCATTCTACCTTTGAGCGTTACTGTCTTTTCTTTGCTGAATACTGCCGGTCCGGAGACTTTTTACAAAATTTACGTTCTTTCCGACGGCATTGACGGAGAGAACCGGGCGAGCGTGGAGCGGCTGGCCGCTCCGTTCGATTGCCGTCTGGAGTTCATAGACGTTTCCGGCATTTTGGAAAAGCACGACTTCCCCCATACGGAACAATGGCCGGTGCCAGCCTGGGGACGCGTGTTCATTCCGGAATTATTGAAGGAAGAGCGGGGCAATATTCTGTATCTGGACATTGACGTTCTGGTTTGCCGGGATTTGACGGAGCTGTTCCGGACGAATATGGACGGAAAAGCAATAGGGGTGGTGTTTGAGAATTTTTCCAGACCCGGTTCCCATTTTAACGAACGTCTTGAGATGCCGCTGACCTGCACGGGATATTTCAATTCCGGCGTGCTGCTGATGAATGTGGATGTCTTCCGGGAGAAGAATCTGGTCAGGGCTGTGCTGGATTATGCCGTCACTCACCGGGACAGGCTGACATGTCCGGACCAGGATGCCTTGAACGGAGCCCTGTGCGAGCTGACTGTGCCGCTGCACCCGCGCTGGAACTGGCATGACGGTTTGACGCGCCGCATTTTGAAAAACGATCCCCGGGAACAGTTCTGGCGCGGCGTCACGCCGCGCCAGGCGGTGGAAGCGGCTTTGGAACCGGGCATTCTTCATTACCAGGGGGTGCACAAGCCCTGGCGGTATAATTGGCGTTATGAAGGGGAACGTTACGAACGGGTTATGCGTGAAGCCGGGCTGCTGCGCGGTCCGCTGCCCGGAAGAACGCTCCCGGCCGTCTTGAAAAAGCACCTTTACCGGCCTGTTTACCGGATGACGGCCAGAAAGATTTTAAGGCTGAAGGAAGGGTTTGATAACCGGCTCCTTTGAAACTATGGAACCCGGCCGTTCTTTTCCGTTTTCCTTATGGATTGCCGCCGGCGTGGAGCGGAGGGGGAGGGAACCGGGAAGGAAGGGACTGCATTTTTAACGGGAGGAATGGGTCAATGCAGTTCCAGCAGATAGATTTCCGGCGGGCAGTTGAAGCGGAGGGGGAGTGTGCTTGTCCCCAGTCCCTTGGTGATCAGGTAGGTATTGCCGCCGGAGATATGCCAGGGATAGGTGTAGGGTAGGGCATGGTCCGGGCTGGCTTCAAACCGCAGGAGGCCGAAAGGAAGGCAAACCTGGCCACCGTGGGTGTGCCCGCTGATGACGATGTCCGCGTCTCCATGGGAAAGTATATGGTCCGTTTCCGGACGGTGGGAAAGCAGGAAATGGGGGATGTCCGGCGACTGGCGTTTGGGCAGCCGTTTTCTGACATTGCGTGTCGTATCCAATATTCCGGAAAGCTGGAGCTGCCTTCCGCCCTTGAACGTGACAAGAGAGCTCTGGTCTTCCAGCACGGTGATTCCCGCCTGTTTCAGTTCCCTGCTCCAGTTGTTCCAGCCGAAGGTGAAATCATGGTTTCCCTGGATAGCGAAGACCCCGCAGGGAGCCGTCAGGCCTTTCAGTAGCCGGGCGGCCGTAGCGGGATCCATGCTGGCGTTTTCGCTGCTTCCCCGGGCATAGTCTCCAACCAGCAGAATCAGGTCCGGCCGGAGCCGCATGATCCTCTGAACATAGCGCAGGGCCCTCACTTCATCAAACGCAGTGGGCATCAAGTGCAAATCGCCGGCAATAACGACTTTAACGGGTGTTCCCTTCCCTTTCCACTGGGGGACACGGTAGTCCACTTTCCTGACAAACAGAAGATTGGGTTCTACCAGGTACGCCCAGGTCATGCCGGCCACGCCGAGCGCGCAGAGACTCAGCAGGAGAATGCCGAAAAACCGGAGTATTTTGACGGAAAAGGGCATGAAAAGGATACAGCTTGGCAGAGATTATAATTACAGATAACCCCGGGCGAGCGATTTATGCGTCTTGCCATTTTGGGAAAGGCGTCTCCTTGGGAGATTTTCGCAAATTTGATTGACGGGCGCCCGCATGGTATGCTTTTATGCTCCAAGATATTTCCATATCCTTTATCACCCATCATTTAACCACGCATATGAAGAAGATTACCGTTATGGCTTTTGCCGCTTTTGCGGCGAGCATCATGGCTTCCTGCTGCTGCCAGGATCAGGGTGCTCCGCCCCTGACCCCCCTGCCCAAGTTCAATGACCTGAACCAGCCCGCCGTGGATGTGGCTCCGGTGGTCATGAAGTCCAAGAAGTAATCCTCTTCCGGGATTAAGTACGACTTTTCAAGCCGCACTTGGTGATTGTCCAGGTGCGGCTTTTTCTATAAAAACACGGCAGTGCATATGGAAGATTGGAAACATTATCCCCAATTCGCGCCTTTGGCGGATCTGATCCGCAGCCACGGCAGTTTTGCGGTAATTGCGCATGTTCACCCGGACGGCGACGCTATCGGCTCCACGCTGGCTTTGGGGGAAGCCCTGAAGCAAATGGGAAAGAAGGTGGTGATGATGAACGAGGACGGGGTGCCTTCCAATCTGGCCTTTATGCCGGGTGTGGAAAATATTATTCCCACGCCTGATGAGCCGGTGGATGTGGAAGTAGCCATTTCCGTGGATAACGGCGCGCTCAAGAGGCTGGGAGAACGCAGCCTGGAGGCTTTGGCGGGAGTGAAGGTGTGGGCGAACATCGACCACCATCGGACGAACGAGCTGTTTGGAGACGTTCAGTGCGTTTTGCCGGACGAATGCGCCACGGGGGCGGTTTTATATTACTTTTTCAAGTATCTGGGCGTTCCCGTCACTCCGGTGATGCGAGACGCCCTTTACGTGGCCGTCAGCACGGATACGGGGTCTTTCCAATATCAGATGACGACGGCGGCCGTCATGGAACTGGCTGCGGATTTGATCCGGATGGGCGTTGACGTCCAGGACATCAACCGCCAGCTTTACCAGGAAAAGCCGTGGGTGAAAATGCAGTTGATGCGTGAGGCGCTGAACGGAATGAAGCTGACGCCGGACGGCAGGATTTGCACGTTTTGCCTGACGAATGAGGCAAAAGCCCGGATTGGAAGCCGTCCGGAAGATACGGAAGGCCTGATTGATCTTCTGCGTTCCGTGCAGGGAGTCTGGCTGGCCGCTTATCTGGAAGAAACGGAGGAAGATCCCCGCATCCGTATTTCCCTGAGATCCAAGACGCCTGAAATATCCGTCGCGGAGCTGGCCTCCCGTTTCGGCGGAGGCGGCCATTCCATGGCCGCCGGAGTGCGTATCCGGGGGCCTATTGAAGAAGTGCGCCTTACTATCCTGAAGGCCATGCGGGAAGAAGTGGAACGCGTGATCCGACAGAAAATTTCATGAATGTTTCAGATTCCATCCAGGTTCCTTCGGGCGTCCTGTTGATTGACAAGGCGCGGGACATGACTTCCCACGATGTGGTGGCAATTGCGCGCCGTTCCCTGGGAATTAAGAAAATAGGCCATTGCGGCACGCTGGATCCCATGGCTACGGGATTGCTGATGCTGGTGGTAGGGAAGGCGACCAAGCTTCAGGACAAGTTGATGTGCGAACACAAGGAATACGCCGGAACCCTTATGCTGGGCGTGGAGACTTCCTCTCAAGATGCCATGGGAGAAATAGTGGCGGAGTATTCCGTAGACGGAGTGACGGAACAGGCCGTGCGTGAAGCGTTTGACCGGTTTGACGGAGCTTTTGAACAAATTCCTCCGATGGTTTCCGCCATCAAAAAGGACGGGGTGCCGCTGTACAAACTGGCCCGGAAAGGTCAGGAAATTGTGCGGGAGCCGCGGCCTGTGGAAGTGTTTGGCCACGGAATTTCACGCGTGGCCATTCCGGAAGTGGATTTTACCGTTCAATGTTCCAAAGGTTTTTATGTGCGGTCCTATGCTTATGATATTGGGAAGGCATTGGGCTGCGGAGCGCATTTGAGCGCCCTCCGGCGCACCAGGTCTGGTTCTTTTACGCTGGACCGCGCCATTACGGTGGACACCCTGAAAACCGCGCCCAGGGAGGAACTGTTCCGGGCCATGCTTTCCCTGAAGGAGCTGGCGGATATTCTGATTGCCGGGTAGCATATGGTCATTTACCGGGAATTCAAGGAATTGAAAAGCCTTGCCGCCCCCGTACACTGGGCCGTGGGGATGTTTGACGGGGTGCATCTGGGACATGCCGGAGTGATTGCCGCGGCGGTGAAAGGGGCTGTTCTTGACGGAGGAATTCCCGCCGTGCTGACATTCCGCACCCATCCGCTGGCCCGGGTGAGGCCGGAAAGCGTGCCGCCCGCCATCATGGGGGAAGATGCTGAAAAATTTGCCTTGATGGAAGAGCTGGGGGTGAAGGCGGTGCTGTCGCTGGAATTTTCTTCCAGGCTGGCGTCCATGAGCCCGGAAGAGTTTATTGGAGAACTTTGTTCCTCCTGCCGGGTGGCTCAGATTGCCGTGGGAGAGGACTGGCATTTTGGCCGCGGCAGGGCAGGGAATGTAGAAACCCTGCGTCTGCTGTCCTGCCGCTACGGGTTCCGGGTGACGGCCGTTCCTCCTATTCTGCAGGACGGGGAGCGCATAAGCAGCACCCGGATTCGCGAAGCCGTGCGCGAGGCGGATTTTTTACAGGTTGCCGGCATGCTTGGCCGTCCCTACCGCTGGAAGGGCCCGGTGATTCACGGGCGCCAACTGGGGCGCCTGCTGGACTACCCCACGGCCAATATAAGACCCGGTTGCGGGTTACAGCCTCCCCATGGCGTTTACGCCGTGCGCGCCCGGGTGGCCGGCAAAAAATACGGAGGCGTAGCCAATCTGGGGGTGCGCCCCACCGTGGAAGGTGAGACGGGGGAACTTTTGCTGGAAACGCATTTATTCGGCCACCCGGGGGATATTTACGGGCGGGAGATGGAAGTGGAACCGGTCCGTTTCCTAAGGCCGGAAATCAAATTCCCCTCTTTGGAAGAATTGAAAAACCAGCTTGCCCGGGATGCCGCCCATGCCGCGGAAGCGCTGGAGGAGGGGGAGTAAGACACAGAAAACCGTAAAATGGAGGATGACGGCTTGACCGGAGGGGCGATCGGGGGTTTGTTGTTCGAACGTCATGTTGGTTGAGCAGTTAAAATCAAAAATTCATCGCGCCATGATTACCCGTGGCGATGTTCAATATGAAGGCAGTATTGAAATTCCTGCCGATTTGATGGCCGCCGTGGATTTGTGGCCCGGGGAAAAAGTTCTCGTGGCGTCCGTCACGTCCGGGAACCGTCTGGAAACATATGCTCTCCAGGGGCCTGCCGGCACGGGGAACATCATCATGAACGGCGGTGCGGCCCATTTAATCAAGACGGGCGAACGGGTGGTCATTATGAGTTTTGCCTTGTCGGACAAGCCCATCATCCCCAAGAAAATCGTCTGCAACGAGCATAACGAAATCATTTCCTAGACTTTACAAACCGTTCGAATTCACACATACTCCCCGCGCTCATGAACCTTTTTTTAGCAGATTCACTCAATATCAGCATTCAGTTGCTTTTTGCCGTTTTGGTGATTGTATCACTTCTCCTTCTGGGCGTAGTGCTTATGCAGAGGCCCAAGCAGGAAGGGCTGGGAGCCGCCTTTGGCGCAGCCATTACGGACCAGGCCTTTGGCGCCCGGACGACGGATGTGCTGAAAAAAGCCACGGTGTACTTCGGAACCGCGTTCATGGTTCTTTGCCTGGGGCTGGGCATGCTGATCAACCGGCAGCACGTTAAGAGTTCGGAAAGCCTGTTGAGCCCGGAAATGATGAAGGCTGCCGCCAGGCAGGAAGCTTCCGTTCCTGCCAAGACGCCGGAAGAACTCCAGCAGGAGGAGCTGCGCAGGCGCGCCGCTGAGGCGGAAGCCGCTTCTTCTCAGGCTCCGGCTCCCTCCGTGCCCGAAGCTCCGGTTCCTGCTTCCGCAGAAACCCCTGTCCCCTCCAATTAAAGGAGCATTCTTTTTAAACACCCCGGCTGCCGGAAGGCGCCGGGGTGTTTGTGCACCGGGGTTATTTCGTCTGCTGCCGTTCCGGGAACAGGTTTTGAAATAGGGGGCGCCGGTTGTTTTCCGCTTGCCCTGAACTGTAATTGCGCTACTCTTGGCAAAGTATGAAGACACCTTTTTTGAACCGTAAGTCCAAGGGATTCACGTTGATTGAATTGCTTGTGGTGATTGCCATTATCCTGACGCTGGCCGGCATCGCCATGACGGTGGTGAACGGCGTGATGGAAAAATCCAAGGTTACCACGGCGCGAAGCGACTGCAACGGCCTGCAGACGGCTGTGGAAAATTACATGCTGGACAACGGCCGCGTTCCCGTGGCCTGGAGCAGCCGGGAAATGACCAAGCAGGCCCACAAGGACGGACAGTATTACGTGACAACCGCCGTGGACGACGATAGCCGCATCATGAGCATCCTGACCAATTATATGGACCGGGCGGATGAGGACAGAAAGCTGAATCCCAAGAAAACGGCTTATTTCAATACGACGACTACGGATGTGGAAGGCGCTCCCGGCCTGTTTTTTGAAAGCCGCGGCCGTGTGGGCCTGATGGATCCTTGGGAATCTCCCTATTACATCATTTTGAATGCCAACCCTGACGACCGTACTCCCCGTGTTCAGGTAGGTTCCCGGATGGTGACCAAGAACGTGGCCGTTTACAGCACCGGCAAGGACAAGCAGGGCAGCACGGCGGACGGCCATATCAACAATCCGGAATTGACGGAAGACAATGTGACTTCCTGGTAATGCATGACGGCGCCTCTTGTCGGGAGGCGCGGCCGCTTCATTTTGCGGGGCTTCCGGCTTATGGCCGTGAGGCCCCGCGGTATATTCAGGCATAAAGCCCGCAAACCGTATTTTTTTCTTTTCAACTTCTCTCAAAAACCTCTCAATAAGCCCCAGACATGAACTGGTTCAAAACAGACGACATACGCATTCAAGACATTGAGCCCCTGATTTCCCCCGCCATTTTAATCAAGGATTATCCGGCAACCACCGAAATCGCCAAAATGGTGGCTACGACCCGCAAGAATGCGGAGAACATCATTTCCGGCCACGACGACCGCCTGCTGGTGGTGGTGGGGCCGTGCTCCATCCATGATCCCCAGGCTGCCGTGGACTATGCCTCCCGCCTGAAGGAACAAATGGCGCGCTTTGAAAAGGATCTGGTGATCATCATGCGCGTGTATTTTGAAAAGCCCCGCACCACCGTGGGCTGGAAGGGCCTCATCAACGATCCGTTCATGAACCATACCTTTGACATCAACCGCGGCCTCCATATGGCCCGCGGACTGCTGCTGCGCCTGGGGGATATGGGAGTGCCCGCAGCTACCGAGTTCCTGGACACCATCACGCCGCAGTACATTGCGGACTTGATCACGTGGGGCGCCATCGGCGCGCGCACCACGGAAAGCCAGGTACACCGTGAACTGGCTTCCGGGCTTTCCATGCCTGTGGGCTTCAAGAATGGCACCAGCGGCAGCCTGCAAATCGCTGTAGACGCCATTGTTTCCTCCTCCTGCCCTCACTGCTTCCTTTCCGTGACCAAGCAGGGAGTTTCCGCCATTGTTTCCACTACGGGCAATAAATCCTGCCACCTGATCCTGCGCGGTTCCTCCCTGGGGCCGAATTTTGATGAAGATCATGTAAAAGAAGCGGAAGAAGCCTTGCAGAAGGCCGGCATCAACAACCGCATCATGATAGACTGTTCCCACGGAAACAGTTGCAAGGATTATCGCAAACAGCCGGCTGTGGCCGCCAATATCGCGGAACAGATATCCAGCGGGTCCGAACAGGTTGTTGCCGTGATGATTGAAAGCAACATTGTGGAAGGAGCCCAGCCGTTGAGTTCCGACCTGGTGTACGGCAAGAGCATCACGGACCAGTGCATTGGGTGGGAGACGACTGTGGAAGTGCTGGAAACCCTTGCCGACGCTGTCCGCAAACGCCGTGCCAAACGGCAGGAAGCGTAAGCGTGCCCATATTCCGGAGGATTATTAACGGAGTTGGAGGCTGGCGAGACTGCCGGAAACTGCAGGTCTCATCCTGTATATCCGGGTGATTTTACGGCTCTTCGGTGTTTTTGCCGAAGAGTCAATGATCGTCCCCCCACAGATAAGAATGGCGTTCGGAAATCGTTTTGCCGCGGTTGTCCTTCAGGACGAGCTTCCATGCGAGGATTTCCCCTTTTTCTCTGGTCTCATCCCCGATGAATTCGAAAACGGAGTTTTGCGTGCCGCCTTTTCTCCCGGCCGGATAGAAAATGGATTTTGTCAGGACGGTTGAACCTGTCTTTCCCTGGCGGTACATCATGACCAGGGTTGCCGCCTGTTCCGGATTGGCATCGTTCCATGTGACGAAGTAGTATTGGCCCAGACGCTGAAGGCGCTGTTGCTGGGAGACGGCGCCATGCAGCAGATAGGTGGCCTGGGTGCGGTGCATGCCTACGTCTTCCGCAGGAACCACCGTGGTTTTTAAGGGCACCTCCCGAACGTGTTCAATCCGGGAAACCTGCTCCGCGCAGGAAAACAGGACCGGCAGCAGGGCGGCGCAGAGAGGAGCAGGAAATTTCATGAATCCATTCAATACATATCCGACTGGGGAGTCAACCCAAAGGTAGGGAAGCATTCAGCATGGAATGCAGTATGGAGACGGAAAGGATGCGGATATTTCAGCAGGGAAATTGTTCTGCCGCCGAACCTTGCAGACTGGTTTTATTTCCCATCAAAGGGCAGGACACCGGGAATGGAATCCTCCGGAAAAGCGGAAGATGTTGGGCAAGCGGGCCGTCCCGGACCATCCGGGGATTGATGTCGCCATTATCCCGTTAATACAATGGTACGACCAGGGTGGAACCAAGAGCCAGCCAGCAGGGCAGTGTGAGGAAGGAAGCCACCGTCGTTGTCAGCAGGATTTGAGTGCCCAGGTCCGGATGGCCTCCGAAACGTTTGGCCAGAATGACCGGAATGACGGCGGAGGGAATGGCTGCCTGGATGATGATGACGCGCTTGATATAATCATCCACCGGAAGGAAATAAGCCATCAGGAGCAGCAGTGCAGGGGCCAGCCCCAGCCGCGTCAGCAGGCCGCAGATGATGGGTTTGGGTTCCCACTTCATGTTATGCCATAAATCCCGCATGGAACATCCGAACAGGATCAGGCACAGGGGCGTGGCGCAGTTGCCGATCATTTCAAAAGTCTTCATCAGGGGCGGTTGGGCCACATAGGTTCCCAAGCCGGACCAGGCGAGCGCCAGACCCACGATGACGGCCAGCAGGGGCCCGCGGAAAAAGACGCCCATGTTCAGGTTGCCCGGACCGCCTGCGATAATGATAACGCCGATGCTCCAGACGACCAGTTCACACCCTACATTGTGGACGAAAAGGATGCCCAGCGTGGGGTCGTTGCCGGCGGTAAACAGCATCTGGATGATGGGAATGACGAAAAAAGCGTAGTTCTGCACTCCCGCCGTCAGGGTGAACGTACGAAGGCCCGTGCCGATGCGCATGCGCAGCAGTTTAGCGACCAGCCATGCAGCCGCGATGCCCAGCAGAAGTTCCAGGGCCCCGGCTGCAATGGCCTGGAGGGAAAAGGAAACGCTGCTGAGCGTCTCATTTCCGGAGAGCACCATGTACTTCATGATGCTGTGGAAGACGAGGCAGGGATAGGCCACATCCATCGCGATGCGCATGATGGGCGCGTCGTGGTCTGCCTGGATGACTTGCTTGTGGCGCAGATAGAAACCCGTGGCAAAGAAAAGATAAACGGGAATGGTGGAGAGAAAGGAGGTGAGGATGACGGCGCCGGTATCCATGGCAGCAGAGGTTTTTTTTGCGTTAAATGAGTGTATAAAAAACAGGAATTTATTTCCTGTCCCAGGATAGGATCAGGTTAATAGACTTATAGAAGGTAATTCTATAATTTTATTTGCATAGGTATTTTGTGTGTGATTTATCAAGTGTGTATTTTTCCTGAAAATCCTGAATGAGTTTATAAAATTGAGAATAATATTCTTTTAAAGAAAAATCGGGCTGTTTTTCTTTAACGTAAGATGCTGCCCGAGATAAAGCTACCCATCCTTCTTTGTTGTGTGTTTCAAATGCCTCCTTAAGTAATCTATGAACAGACTCAGGGATTTTTTTCCGTTTTTCTGATCCAGATTGGGAAGGTTTATTTTGTAGTGTATTATCTGTTTTAGAGTCAGCAGTTTTTAATAAAATAAATTTATTGCAGCTTTTTTTGAAAGCCTCTGGAGTTTTCTTCTCTCCGATACCGATTACATAAATACCATGTTCCCTGACATATATGGAAACGGGAGTGAAATCGCAGTCGCTCGAAACAATGGCAAGGGCATCGTAAGACGATTGATACAATAAATCCAAGGCGTCAATCGTCAACGCCATATCCGTTGAGTTTTTTTTGGGAGTATAATTAAATTGCTGCTGCGCTTTTATCCCAAACCGGTTTAGCGAGTCTTTCCAGTTTTTTAAACTTTCCTTGCTCCAGTCGCCGTAGGCTCTTTGAATCACGATACGGCCATATGCAGATGTTTTCTGAATGACGCTTTCAAGCTTATCCAGAGCAATGTTTTCAGCATCAATTAGAAGGGCTAGGTTTTGAAATTTTTCCATCATGTTTTCCTTATCCAAGTGAGGAGTATCTTCTAATTATTTCTCAATGGACAGGAATAATGTCAATTCCTTTATGCTGGGAAAAACCTTTGAGGGGTTGGCTTTTTTCAATCCGCTGACATCTGCGGTCGTTGCCCAGGCGGCGGACAGGCAGGTCACCCCCGCTTTGTTGCAGGCGGCCACATCCGAAACCGCATCCCCGATATAGTAAAATTCATCTTTGTTCAAGCGGAAGTCATGCAGAAGTTCTTCAATGGCTTCCGCCTTGTTTGGTTTGTCTTCCGTTCCGGTCTTGATGGAACAGAACAAATTCCGCATGCCGAATTGCTCAAGCGTGATGCGGCAGCTTTTGTCTCCCTTCCCGGTAATCAGGGCGACAAGCACGCCAGCCTTTTGCAAGGTTTTTATCAATTCACGTATACCTTCATACGGAGACGGGCATGATTGATGCATTTCTTCATAAACCGGGTAGAAATCATGGAGAGCTTCCCGCCATTTTTCTCCAGCAACTTTCTTGATCATTCCTACTTCATTCAGGCCGAAAGTCTGCGTGATTTCCCGTTCGCTCAGCGTGTGTCCGGCATAGGGAGAAACTGCTTTTTCAAATGCCCTGATGCACATGGGGACCGTGTCCCCAATGGTTCCGTCCAGATCAAAAGCGATCAGCTTAATCATTGTTCCCGACTTCCGTTGATTTTACGAATAACCTTGCAGGGGTTCCCCGCCGCCAGGCTGTCGGGAGGAATATTTTTGGTGACCACGCTGCCGGCTCCGATGACGCTTCCTTTTCCGATGGTAATGCCGGGCAGGATAATGACGCCGCCGCCAATCCAGCAACCGTCTTCTATCGTTACGGGAAGAGCGTAGGTATGGCGGATGTATTCGATTCCTTCATCCGTTTCCATGGGAGTGAGGCGTTCATTCAGCTCAATGGGGTGTGTAGCGGTGTAAATCTGTACGTTGGGGGCGATCAGCACATTGTTGCCGATGGTGATCCTGTTGCAGTCCACGAACGTGCAGCCCGTATTGACGGTGACGTTGTTCCCGATATGGATGTTGCGGCCGTAATCGCAGATGAAGGAATGACCGATGGAGACCTTGGTGCCGACGCTGCCCAGCATTTCCTTGAGCACCTGGCGCTTTTCCTCCTTATGGTCGTAAGGCAGGGAATTGTATTTCATCAGGAGCCGGTGCGTCTTGTTTTTGAATTCCAGAAACACCTTGTCATGGCAGTCGTACCATTCGCCCGCCATGCATTTTTCCAGTTCAGTCATTATTTTCTCCTTTCTTGATTTTTGTTACCGGAGAGGAGGAGCGGAGGCTCCCTGCTGAACGGCCGTCAACAGGGTGCGGAAGCTTTACTCCCACTCAATGGAAGCCGGGGGCTTGGTGGAGATGTCGTAAAGGACGCGGTTGATGCCCTTTACTTCATTGAGGATGCGGTTGCTGGTTTCCCTCAGCAGGGCCGGGGGGAGTTCTACCCAGTCCGCCGTCATGGCGTCTTCCGACACGATGGCGCGCAGGTTGGTAGCCCATTCATAGG
>Ga0224751_1001_pt13 | contig 12684 bp, 8 predicted proteins | sample LIM_F_Vancomycin_FD_182073 | JGI IMG/M metagenome (GOLD analysis project Ga0224751, IMG submission 182073) | Enriched cells from gastrointestinal tract of the lab mouse from Pacific Northwest National Laboratory (PNNL), Richland, Washington... | ecosystem: Host-associated > Mammals > Digestive...
GCCTTCTTTTCTATGAATTCTCCACTCCCCCAGTCCCAGCCGCCGGATTCCGTCTGGTACGGATGGATTTTAAAACTGTTCCATCATTGGAAGGGGGGGGAAAGGCAGGTTACTTATGTATGGGCCGTTCTCGTCGGCATGGTGGGCTCCTGCATGTCTCTGTTTTTCGAGTGGATGGTGGAAGTGATCCAGTGGATGCTCACCGGCATCTGGTCGGATTCCCGCGTAGGAACCTTTTCCCTGGTGGAGCCGGAATGGCGCATGTTTATTCCGGTGGCGGGCGGCCTGGTGGCCGGCTGCATTCTGCTGTTCCTGAAGAAAAGGATGCCGGGGCAGGCTACGGAATACATGGAGGCCATGTCCATCGGGAACGGGCTGATCAAGTTCCGGGCCTCCGCCCTGAAAGTTTTTTCCGCGGCATGGAGCATCGCTTCCGGCGCGGCCATCGGCAAGGAAGGGCCTATCATCCAGTCTTCCGCCCTGATTGCGTCTACCGTGGGGCAGCGTCTGCACGTATCCATTCCGCGGCTCCGGCTGCTGGTCGGCTGCGGAGCGGCAGCCGGGTTCACGACGGCGTTCCATGCCCCTTTTTCCGGCTGCCTGTTCGTGAGTGAAATCATCATCGGCACCGTGAGCATGGATATTCTGGCCCCCCTGCTCATCGCCTCCTGTACTGGGTTCGTGATGCTGCATCTGCTGGGGGATCCCTCCCCTTTGTACAGTTCCCCGTTTGAAAGCTTTTCTGTCTTTTCCCAGTCTCTCTGGTGCATCGCCCTGGGGGCGGCGGCGGCCGTGGCGGCCAGGGGATGGGTCAGTTTGCTGGATGCGGCCGCCAGATATTTGAATGGCCGCCAGTCCCTTCTGCCGCTGCGTTTGGCGGCCGCCGGGTTGGTCGTGGGGATTCTGGCCGTTTTTTATCCGGAAGTGGTGGGCAACGGTCAGGCTCTCATTACCGGGCTGGTCCATGAGGATTACGGCACGAGGGAGGCGCTCGTCCTGCTTCTGGTGAAGGTGTCTGCCGTGGCGGTGGTGTTCGGCTGCGGTACGGTGGGCGGAGCCATGACGCCCACCCTGTACGTGGGGAGCATGGTGGGTTTTATCTTCAGTACGGTTCTGACGTCCCTGGGAATGGAGGGCAACCATACGGTGGCGTATGCGATGGTGGGGATGGCGTCCTTTTTCGCCGTAGCTGCCCAGGCCCCCCTGACGGCCCTGGTGATGGTAGTGGAGTTTTCCATGAGCGGACAGATGATTTATCCCTTGCTGATCGGTGTCGTAAGCGCTTATGGCACGGGAAAACTGATTCGCGCGCGTTCCATGTATGCCGCCAGCCTGGCCGGCAGTCCGGCATCCGTCGTCAACCTGCCCATGGCGCAAGTCCATGTGCATGACCTGGCGCGGCACGTGGTGCCCCAGGTGGCCCCGGATGCTTCCCTGGATGATGTCTCCTCCCTGATGCTGCGGAATCCCGGAGATCTGGTTTTTGTGGTGAATAAGGATGGAATTTATGAAGGGGCCATCTATCCGGAGGACTTTCTGGCGGTCCGCCGGCAGATGGAGGTGCGGAAGGGGGCGGTTCCGGCCGATGCCGGGGCCCTGGTCCGTACGGGGGCTCCCGTGCTGGACGCCGGCACCCATTTGACGGATGCCTTGAAGCTGTTTGAACAAACCCATCTGCCCGCCTTTCCCGTGGTCTGGAAGAATACCGTTCGGCTGGACGGCGTGCTGTACCGCAACGCGTTGTTCCAGGTTATCACGGAGATGATGAAACGGGAGTCCGGCGGAGACGTGGGCATGTAAAACGGAACGAGACAAGGGATGTGTATTACATTTTTGTAAAAATCTTTTGTTCCCCGTTCGTAATATCATCAACATTAATTGCTGGGATGTTATCCATATTCCCCGTGCCGTTTTTTTGTCCGGGTGCATGGCGGTGGAAGAAAAAGTAGTTGGTATGGCGGGGGCGTGCGGTTAATATTCGTCCAGCCCCGGATTGCATGAATGAAATAAACAGGTCACCGGATTTGGAGATGGTCGTGCTGAAAGAAATCAGCTCCGCCATTGTCAATGAACGCAATGGCACGGCTTTGCTCCGGCATATTCTGGACGTGCTTTACCGCCGCATGAAAATGCTGCGCGGCACGTTCACCATCCGCCGCGGGAACGATCTGATGATTGAAGCCTCCCACGGCCTGGACGAGCAGGAAATGAAACGCGGCCATTATCATGTGGGGGAAGGCATTACGGGGCATGTGGCGGAAACGGGCAGGCCCCATGTGATTGAGGATATTTCCCGGGATTCCAGGTTCCTGAACCGTACCCGCACGCGCAAAAGCGGTGAAAAAGTAGCCTTCATCTGCGTTCCCATCATTCATTTGCAGCAGGTCATCGGCACGTTGAGCATTGACCGTGCCGTGGACCGGGACACCGACCTGGAACGGGATCAGAAACTGCTGGAGATTGTAGGCAATATTGTTGGGGATGCTCTGGCTGCCAGCCTCCAGGCGCATGAGGAACGTGCCGCCCTGGTCGCGGAAAATGAAAAACTGCGGGAGCTTTTGACGACTAATCCAGGCGAATTGATCGGCAATTGCAGCACTATGCTCCAGGTGTATGAACAGATCCGCCAGGTGGCGCCCAGCGATGCCACGGTGCTGATACGGGGAAGTTCCGGGACGGGGAAGGAACTGGTGGCGCGCGCCGTGGTGAATCTGAGCGGCAGAAAGGATAAGCCGCTGGTCACGCTGAATTGTGCGGCTATGCCGGAGAACCTGCTGGAAAGCGAGCTGTTTGGTCATGAAAAGGGTTCTTTTACCGGGGCCACCAGCCGCCGCATCGGCCGGGCGGAGGCGGCGGACGGCGGCACCCTGTTTCTGGATGAAATCGGGGATTTAAGCCTCCAGATGCAGGTGAAGCTGCTGCGCTTTCTTCAGGAAAAGACCTTTTCCCGCGTGGGAAGCAACAGGGAGCTTCATGCAGACGTGCGCTTCATCGCCGCCACCAGCCGCAATCTGGAGGAACTGATGGCGGCGAGCAAGTTCCGGGAAGACTTGTACTACCGGTTGAACATTTTCCCCATCGTTATGCCGGACCTCTCCAAACGCAAGGGGGACGTCATGCTGCTGGCGGAACATTTTCTTTCCAAGTTCAACCTGAAATACGGAAAGGATATCAAACGGCTGTCCACCCCCGCCATCAACATGCTCATGGCTTACCACTGGCCCGGCAACGTCCGGGAGCTGGAAAACTGCATGGAACGTGCCGTCATTACGGCGCAGGACGACTGCATTTACGGTTACAACCTTCCCGCCTCCCTCCAGATGCCCAGCCATGACGTCCCTTATTCCCGTGACGGGGAGGCTCCCGCCGATTTGCCGACCATGGTAGATTCCTTTGAACGGGAATTGATTGTAGCCGCATTGAAACGTTCTCCGGGCAATATGTCCGCCGCGGCCCGGGAACTGGGCATTTCCCCGCGGGTACTCCATTATAAGATGCACAGGCTGGGCCTGCAGAAATCATGAAAGGCCTTGACCATCTTTTATCGGCCGTCTCCCGGTCCTTTTATCTGAGCATGCGCTTCCTGCCCCGGGAAATGCGCCCCGGCGTGGCCGTGGGCTATCTGCTGGCGCGTGCCACGGATACGGTGGCGGATGCCGTGGACATGGATTGCCGGGAGCGCCTGGCGCTTTTGAGGATGATGGGGGAGACGGTGGCCGGCTCTGCCTCCCGGGAGGTTGCCGCCACCTGTTTTGGCCGTCTGGGCGTTCTTTCCACAATCCAGACGCACCGGGGGGAGGCGGAATTGCTGGCCCGTTTCCCCGAATGCCTGGCGCTGCTGGAAAACCTTTCCCCGCATGAACGGATGCTGGTGCGGCAGGTGCTGGCCTCCATCGTGGAGGGACAGGCGTGGGATTTGATGTATTTTGAAAGCCATGCTGCCGTCTCATGCCCGGAACAACTGGAACATTATACTTACATGGTGGCCGGATGCGTAGGGGAATTCTGGACCAGGCTGGGCTTGCTGGCCCAGGGGCCGGGCTTCAGCACGCAGCCGGAGGAGCAGCTTTTGCGCTGGGGCAGGCACTATGGCATGGGGCTGCAGTTGGTGAATATCCTGCGTGACCGGGAGGAAGACCTCGCCCGCGGAAGAAGCTATTTGCCTGCCCCAGATGACCGTCCATGGCTGGACCGCGCGGAACGCTGGCTGAAGGAAGGCGTGTTTTACGCGGAATCTCTGCGGAACGGGCGGCTGCGTTTTTCCACCGTCCTGCCCGCCTGGCTGGGGCTGGACACGCTGGAACTGCTCCAGCGGGCGGATCGGCGGCATCCATCTTCCGGGAAGGTGAAGATTGCGCGCGGAGACGTTTATTTACGGATGTGGAAAGCCTTTCTTTTTTCTTGGAAAGAGGCTCTGTAGCTTATGCGGCGCTTTTTGCGGCTGATGAAGCCGGAGCAGTTTGCGGGGAAGCCGGCGGAGCCGGGGCAGGGGCAGGCTTGTTTCCGGGGGCTTCCTCCTTTTTCCGCTTATCTGCAGGTGTTTCCGCTGTGCCGCCGCTTTCCGGTTTTGGGGCGGGCGGTGGCTTGGGCGCCAGCAGGTCTTCCCACTGGTGGAGGTTGAATCCTTTCCCCACGCCGCCTATTTCGTTGAGAAGTTCCCGGCATCTGTCCGTAATTTTTTCATAGTCGGGAGGCCCGGCCTCGGGCTCTGCGGAACCGGGGAAAATCAGGTAACTTACCTTCAGGTCGGAGACGGGGCGGCTGTAAGGGCCCGCCTTGGGGTTGATTTCACGGCTCAGGCGCAGGGAACCCTCCCCGGTTTTGTAGCGCGGCCCGGCGTCTCCCACCAGGGCCGGGTACAACTTGTCTCCTACGATGACGACGGCATAGTCCCCGAACTGCGGGGAGAAGGGAGTGGACTGGTTGACGACTCCCAGCGGAACCACGATGAACGGATCGTATTCCGAGATCAGGAAGCTGTACCGCTTCAGTTCCTCAATGACCCGTTCCGCATGGTCTATTTTGCGGCGCAGAGCCGTTTTTTCCGCGGCGGGGGCTTTTTCCAGCGTCTTCTTGTAGGAAGCCAGCCTCTGCTGCCAGGGTTTGAGCAGGGGATTGGGCTTGTCTGTGCGCTTTTTCCAGCGGTAGGAAGTGCTGGGCTGATAGAAGGAGCTTTTCAGGATTTTATCCGGCATGGCGGCCAGCCGGTCCCCGTCCGAGCCGTCGGAAACAACATCCATTTCACTTTGCAGCCAGAGAAGCTTCCTTCCCGTGTCCGGATAGGTGGTTTCCAGAATCGTCTCCGTATCGTAATAATTATGGCGGTCCAGAAGTTTGAGCAGGGAGGCCAGGTTTTTACGGATTTCCGTCTGTTTGCGGACGTAAATCTGCCCGTAGTAAGGGGAGACGCGCGCATGCCTGAACAGGGTGGACAGGCCGGGAAGCATGGGTTCCAGTTTCGGATTGAGCTTCAGCATATCTTCCTTTTTCGTCAATGCTTTGGGCTGTTTGACGTTCAGGGAAAGGGTCATCTGGTAATTGCTTTTGGTTTCCCTGTCCCTGGAGGCCAGGGTGCCGGGCTGGAAATTAACCTGCGTTTTCAGGTTCAGGCCGCGGGCCAGTTCATAAATATGGGTCATGGCCCCTTCCGCGGGCCTTGTGGGAAGCACGGGGGGAAATGGGGGGTACTGCACCGGGGGGAGGGCGATTGTGCGCTCCGGCGTCCATGGAGTATACAGCCGTTCATCCCCGGGTTCCTTTCCGGAGGCGGATGGTGCAGCGGTTATTGGCTGTTCTTCCTGTCCGGGTTGTTCCGCGGGGGGGGATTTCTGGGGCGGACAGGTTCCGGAATCCGGCGGCGCCTGTTCCGGCGCCCCTTTCAGGGCGCGTATGATCTGGGCGGGGTACGGCGTGAACAGGGAGGCTGCCATGGCTGCCAGGCAGATGCAGACTGCGAGCTTGAACCAGGTGAGGCGGGGTATTCTGCGGCGGTGCGCTTTCATGATGCTGAAGAAGGAGAATCATTGGATGCCGGCAGGACTTTCCGGGGGCGCCTGCCCATGAAAAGGCGTATCAGCCCCAGAGGGGCGGCGGCCAGCAGCATGGCGGCCAGTCGTATTTTCATGCCGGGAAAGACCCGGGCGCGTCCGCGGGCCAGGGCACGGAGGCTGTCTTTCACGACGGTTTCAACGGACGTGTCAAAAGCGTTGCGCCCCGGCATCATGTTTCCGGTAAAGCCGGGGCGGCGCGCCGCTTTTCCGAAACCCGTGGAAACCGGGCCCGGGCAGACGACCAGCACGCGTATGCCGTGTTCGCGCAGTTCCAGCCGCAGCGCTTCCGACAGGCTGGAAACATAAGCCTTGGTGGCCGCATAAACGGCAAAATCCGGAATGGGCAGGAGGGCTCCCAGGGAGCTGAGGTTGATGATATCTCCTCCGTTCCTCTTCATGGAGGGGACCAGCGCATGGCACAGGCGGGTGAGGCTTTCCACGTTCAGGCGCAGCAGAAAACGAATTTTTTCCCAGCGGCCGTCCGAGAAATCTCCGTAATCACCGGCACCGGCGTTGTTAATCAGAAGGGTTCTTCCCGGAGGAAGGCTGTCCAGGCGGGAAATGAGCATATTCAGGGAGGCTTCGTCCGCCAGGTCGCAGGGAAGGACGGAGGCGTGAAGGCCTGAATGGCGTTTTTCCAGGGCGGCGGCAAGCTGGCGCAGGGCGGCTTCATTCCGGGCGATGAGCACCAATTCCGCCGTATGGGGGGCCAGCGTTCCGGCAAACGCTTCCCCGAAGCCGGATGATGCGCCCGTAATGATAATCCTGTCGTATTGGAGGCGTGCGGTGTGCATGGCGGGTTGGAGCAGCCCGTATCATGGTCAATCCGGTGCGGAACCGCAATGAAAAAGGGGGAAGGAGGACGCAAAAAGCCGGTCTCCCTTTTTTAGGCCGGGGCCAGGCGCAGAGGTTTTCAGGTGCATGGAACCGGGGCCGGCCTGTTCCGCACTTCCGGGCGGACGGCCGCTCCAATAAAAAACCGCCTGCCGGATGAACGGGAGGCGGTTTGATGGAAGAGGGGATGGTTTCTTAGGCCTGGGCGGCTTCTTCCTGCACCTGCACTACGCGGAAGGGCACGCGGGAGGCGAGTTCGCCGTCAACCGTCAGGTCGATGGAGTAGTTGCCCGGTTTTTCAAAACGCAGGCCCTGGAAGTTCATGATCAGGTTGCGGGTAAAGAAAGAGGCTCCTTCCGGGAAAGCGGGAACCGGGAAATTGATCTTGATGGGCATGCGTTCCTTGTCCAGCGGCGTGCCGTCGGCATCAACGATGCTCAGGCCCAGTTCGTGCGTACCTTCGTCTTCAGGAGTGAGGCAGATGCGCAGGGCAACGGCGCAGACGGGATGCACGACCGGGAACTGGCGGGCGACCAGGGAGTCAAAGCCGCCCTGAATGCAGAGCTTGCCCTGGTAGTCGGCGGCGAAGTCACAAAGAGTAGAAACTAAAATATCCATGTTGTGATAATGTTGATGTATTTGGCTAGCTTTCACGCGGAAAGCATGAACATTGGACAGAACTATACTTCCTCCGGACCTATTGCAAGATAAAGCTGTAGAAAATATTGTCATTTCTCCGTGAAATTCCGGTTGCGCTTGAGATGGGGCGGGAATCCCTGTACTACTGTTCCGGCAACGCGTTTCCGGGCATGATCCAATGGTTTTTTGACATTCCTTCCAAGCTGATTCACTGGAGGCTGAATCTGGTCAGGGCGCTGGGCGCCTACGTGCCGTGGCTGCGCCGTGACGACGGCTCCATGAAGGTGCATGCCGGAACGCTGGTGGACTTGTTCGCCACTATTTTAAGCGGACGCCGCCATTTGAGCGCCCGTGATGCGGACGCCGCCCTGGATATTCTGCGCTATACTTTCCCGGAAGTGGAGCACCGCTGGCTTTCCAACCGTTTTGAGCGGTCCATGAGGGCCAGCCTGACGGTTGCGGATGTCCTGGCCTCCGCAGCTTCCGGCAGGGATGAGACGGAACGCATGGCGATAGCTCTGGAAGTGCTTTCCCTGCTGATCAATACGGGAGATTCCCGCATGACAGGGGAGCTGTTTGACCAGGTGACGTACGGTCTGGAACTGCCGGGCACGGCAAACCACCTGAGGCAGCTGCTGATGACGCCGGACGTGGAAGCCCAGGAACCGGCGTACAGCGTCGGTTTTTCCTCCGGCATCGGTGCGGAGGTATCCCTTCCGGAGCAGGACAAGGGCATTTCCTTCCGCCTGATCCGGTGTTCCCGCCTGGTGCTGGTGGTGAATGACGGCACCCGCCCCATTGTGGTGCGCGGGCGCCATTTGCAGCCCGGCGGGGTGATGCCGCTGACCAACGGGCAGGTGGTGCTGCTGCCGTCCGGTCCGCTGAGTTTTGAAGACTTCGCGTTTTTTCTGGACTGCAAGCGTTCAGGCAAGCAGGAAGTATGCTATATTTCCCTGGACGGCGGCTCCCTGCAAATCAGCCGGGTGCGTTCCCGCGCCAGCGAGGTGCGCGTGAACATGGGGCTGGCGTGCGAGGTGGAGGTGCTGAGGCCGGAAGTGGAATTCTCGGTTGACGGGAGACGGCTGTACCCCGGTGAAAGCGTGCGCATGGCCTATTACTCCTCCTTCACGCTGGACGGGGAAGGGCCTTTCTCCATGGGAGAGGTGCAGAATTCCATGTCGGACATCGGGCGCCGTTTCCGCCTGGATCCCGGAAACCGCAAACTGCGGGTGACCAACCTGCCGGAAAAGGCGCGCAAGGGAGACATGCTGCTGACTCCCGGTCTGGCCCCCGGAGCGGTGCTGGAGGTTTCTTTTTCCAGCGCCACCAATTCCGGCTGGCTGGAAGTGGTGGAGGCCTCCATGCCTCTGCTGCTCAATGGCCGGCCTGTTCGGGGAAGGGTTTCCCTGAGGGATGGGGACGTGGTGCATCTGAATGCCTACCACGCGCTGCGCTGCCGTTTTTCCGCCGGGGTGCTGGATGAAGAATACCATGCGATCAGAACCCTCAGCGTGGAAGGAGTGACCAAGGAATTCCTGCGCTCCGGGCGCGTGCTGGACAACATTGACCTGACCGTGAAACGCGGGGAAATGGTGTGCATCCTGGGGCCCAGCGGATCCGGGAAAAGCACGCTGCTCTCCATGCTGGCCGGCCAGCTGCCGCCCACCCGGGGCTGCATCCGTTACAACAACCAGCTTCTGTACAGCGCCCCGGATCTTATCCGGCCCTACATCGCCTTCATTCCCCGGGAAGATATTCTGGATGCGGCCATGAGCGTTTCCGAGCACATCTCTCAGGCCACCATGATACGCCGTCCGCGGCTGAGCCGGTCGGAACGCGTCAGGCGCGTGAACGCTATTTTGAAATTTCTGGGCCTGACGCACATCGCCTCCCGCCGCGTGGGTGAGATGAACGCCCGCACCATTTCCGACGGGGAGCGCACACGCCTGAACCTGGGGCTTGACCTGGCGGGCATTGCGGATGTTTTCCTGCTGGACGAACCTATCAGCGGCCTGTCCACGTCAGATGCCAAGCTGGTCATGCAGACCATGCAGAACATGAGCCGCGACAAAATGGTAATCGCCACCATGCACCGGCCCAGCACGGCTATTCTGAACCAGTTCCACAAAGTGCTGGTGCTGGACCACGGCGGCCAGATGGCTTACTGGGGGGACGTGCCGGGCATGATGCGGTATTTCCGGAAGGCGGCAGCGGACATGGCTATTGACGTATCCGAGGAGGCGCGGACGGCCGGAGGCGCGGACTACGTGTTTGAGGTGCTGGAAGCCCCCCTCTCCTGGCACGACCGCCGCAGGCGGCAGCACCCCCGCCTGTGGCAGGAGCGCTTTGAAGGCTACCGGTTCCGCAACGTGATGGGGCATCATCATGAAGGGGGCGCCCCCAGAACGCTGTATGAAGGCACGCTGGAATTTCCCCCCGCCCCCAGGCGCAGCGTCATACAGCTCTGGCGGCTTTTCCGCATCTGGGCCGTGCGCACCTTCCTGGGGCGCGTGCGGAGCCGTATGGGGCTGTACACCATGCTGCTGGAAGGGCCGGTGCTGGCCCTGCTGATTTCCATGACCCTGCGCGCCTCTTCCAGCCCGGAATATACGTTTGCCACGGCCCTCCACATCCCTTCCTACCTGTTCCTGGCGACCATTGTGGCCATGTTCTTCGGCCTGACCGGGGCGGCCAGCGAAGTGCTCAAGGACCGTGCCCTGCTCAAGAGGGAGAGCAATGCCAAGGTATTTGTGACCGGTTATGTGCTGGCAAAGGCGCTGGTGTTGACGGGGCTTTCCGCCGTGCAGTCCGCCCTGTTTCTTTGGGTGGGGAACTCCATTCTGGAAATCCATGAAATGTTCCTGATTTACCTGGGGACGATGACCCTGACGGCCTTTGTCGGCGTGAGCCTGTCCCTGCTGGTTTCCGTCTTCGCCAGGACGGAGAGGGCGGCGCTTAACATGGTGCCTCTGCTTCTGATTCCCCAGATATTGATGGCCGGAGCCATTGTCCGCTTTGATGAAATGAACCAGTTCATCCCATGGTCCGCCCACCGTACGGATGAACACGGGCGTCTTAAGCCGGGGCGCGTGCCGCTGGTGGCGGAATTCTGCCCTTTGCGCTACTCTTTTGAAACGATGGTGGTGGACCAGGCGTCCAAAAATGTATGGGAGAGGGAGCGTGAAACCATCCAGGAGAAAGTGGACGACCTGAAGGAACGCCCTCATCTGGACGACAGGGAATTTGAAGAATTCAAGCTGCTCAAGATGGCGCTGCTCCACATTGCCGCTATTGGAGCGGAGGGGCCGGAACAGGCCAAAGCCGCTGTCCGGCAGGTGAGGAGGGCAGCCCTTGGCGGTTCGGAAAAAAGCTACAGGCGGACTATTGCGGAATTGGAACTCCTGGGTAAGGACCGTCCGTCCGTTAAATCCTTCTATGTCAATGACCGCGTTGTGATGCTGGATGAATCTGCCGAAATCCAGCGTGTCAGCCGGGATGCCCTGGACAGGCCGGAAATTTTTCTGGCCCGCCGCCAGCCTCTGCCCTGGGGAGGCTCCGGTCTGTCCCCGGGGGATTCCGGATACAGCGCGGATGACGGAACGGTTCCCACCCCATGGAAGGATTCCCTGTTCCTGTTCCTGATGGGGGCTGCCCCCCTGCTGGTCACGGGCCGCGTCCTCAAGCGCAGGCTGGAAAAGGCCGGATGACGTTTGCGGCCTGCGGGGATTGGCGTCTGGATTTTCCGCCGCAAAGCGGAAAATCCGGCGTGCGCGTCCGGGGAATGGCAGCGGGCCGTAAGCCCCGGTGCATCCCGCAAAAAAAACGGAAGGCCCCTCCAAATATTCTTTTATTTATGTGTTGACGCGCCGGACGGAATCACTATCCTTGAAGAAAATCTTTTTCTTTATGTTTTCCCGATTGACGAACAGGTGCGTATTATCTTCCCTTTCCGCGGCAGCCTTGTCCCTTGGACTCTTTTCCTGCGGAGGCAGCGGCAGCAGCGGTGACGGGGAAAGCCTTCCTTCCGGCACCATGCTGGACTTGAGCGCTTCTCTTTCCACGGAAGATGGGCTAGGGCCGTGGAATATTATCGTCAAATTGACGGGCAATGGTTCGGACCTTCCCCAGGTAAGCATTAATGCGGCAAGCAGCAATGAAAGTGCTCCTATGAACATTGCTTCCGTAGTGTACCGCAGGACGGGCTCATCCGCTATTCTGAGGGGGAACTTCACGATTACTTCCGGACAGTGGACGGCTCCGGGCCCGATTGTCGTGACAAACAGGGACAAGGCCTTTGTGGATGCGAACATTTCCTTCAACACTTCCAATGAACGTGAGAGCTGCGGCGGGACGTTCACCGGTTCCATCATTTACCAGGTTCCCGTTGAGAATGATGAAGGCGAGGTTGAAGCGCAGGACTGGACCGCTACGGAAGGAACGGTGAGTTACACGGTATCCTGAGTTCTGATCATTTATGACGGGGCTTTGCTGCCGTGAAACGGGGGGCAGGCCTGTTTGAAATTATGGTCGGAAGGGCAAAGAAATGTCTTTGGGGCATCTGGCTGTGCTCGGGGCTGGCTCTTTGTGTCTGGAATGCGGAATCGGCCGGCGGGGGGGCTGATATGGCGGCATCGAAAGATGCCTGTTTCATCAAGACTTTCCGCGCCAAGATCGTCCCGGAAAGGCTGCGCTCCTTTGTCATGCCGGCAGATGGAGTTGTCAGCAACTGGATTCCTGCGGACGGGCGCGTTCAGAAGGATACCATTACCAGGTTCCCGTTGAGAATGATGAAGGCGAGGTTGAAGCGCAGGACTGGACCGCTACGGAAGGAACGGTGAGTTACACGGTATCCTGAGTTCTGATCATTTATGACGGGGCTTTGCTGCCGTGAAACGGGGGGCAGGCCTGTTTGAAATTATGGTCGGAAGGGCAAAGAAATGTCTTTGGGGCATCTGGCTGTGCTCGGGGCTGGCTCTTTGTGTCTGGAATGCGGAATCGGCCGGCGGGGGGGCTGATATGGCGGCATCGAAAGATGCCTGTTTCATCAAGACTTTCCGCGCCAAGATCGTCCCGGAAAGGCTGCGCTCCTTTGTCATGCCGGCAGATGGAGTTGTCAGCAACTGGATTCCTGCGGACGGGCGCGTTCAGAAGGATACCATTA
>Ga0224751_1010_pt9 | contig 12516 bp, 14 predicted proteins | sample LIM_F_Vancomycin_FD_182073 | JGI IMG/M metagenome (GOLD analysis project Ga0224751, IMG submission 182073) | Enriched cells from gastrointestinal tract of the lab mouse from Pacific Northwest National Laboratory (PNNL), Richland, Washington... | ecosystem: Host-associated > Mammals > Digestive...
TCTGGTTTGCCTGGCCGTGGCTTTTGGCGTAAGCATGCTGACCAGCGTGCTGATCAGCGGTGTCCTGCCTATCATAGAAGGAGCTTTTAAAATCATTACGCCCATTTCCTGGCTGGAAATGGCGGATATGAACCGCCCTCTCATGAAAAGGCTGCAAATGGAAGCTCCGGGAACCTTTCACCATTGCCTGATGGTTGCCCAGCTGGCGGAAGCTGCGGCGGAAGCCATTGGGGCCAATCCCATTGAATGCCGGGTGGAGGCCTACTACCATGACATTGGCAAGATGCAAAACCCCCTTTATTTCATTGAAAATATCATGGACGGCCCCAATCCCCATGATGAGCTGACGCCCAGCATGAGCGCCCGTATCATCATCGACCACGTTCAGGACGGGGTGGCATTGGCCAGGGAGAACAACCTTCCGCGTCCTTTGGTGGACGTTATAGAGCAGCATCACGGCACGTCACTGGCTTACTTCTTTTACCGGAAAGCCCTTCAATACCGTGATGAGATTCTGAGCCGCGTGGAAAGCGGCCTGGCGTCTCCGGATGACGTCCCGGAGGTGGTGGAATCCAACTTCCGTTACAAGGGGCCCAACCCGCAGAGCAAGGAAACGGGAATCGTCAGCCTGGCGGACATCGTGGAAAGCGCCACGCGCTCCATGGGTAAAATTTCCTGTGAGGAAATGCAGAAAAGGGTGGATGAACTTTTGAAGCAACGGGTGGTGGACGGCCATTTGGACGATTGCGGCCTTACCTTCGGAGATCTCAAAAAGATTCGCAACAGTTTCATTAAGACGCTGAAAAGCATCCACCACAACCGCATTGCCTATCCTTCCCACAATCCGGAGGCAAAAATTGAAAAAAATGCTTTCTCTGATGTGTCCGTCAGGGAAAAAGAAGAGAAAGCGGTGAAAAAGGAAGGTGAAGGCAAAGCCGTTCCTGAAATCATGGAGTTGCCCGATGCCGGAACCCTTCAAGAGGGAAAATCCACGGAAACGGAGATGAAGAACGGAGCGGATGCGGAGGAAAATGAAACCGAATCTTGAACTCTACAATCATTTGGGGGAGGGGAGGCTCAGTTCATCCGTTACGGATGCCCTGATTGGAGCCTTAGAGAGTTGTCTTCCGTCCGTGTTGGCGTTGCCTGAAGGTCCTGTCCCCGTACTTTCCGGATTGGATGAAGTAGAAATCAGCGTGGTTTCCGATGACGTCATCCGGGATGTGCATGCCCGTTTTTTGAATGATCCGACGGCGACGGATGTCATTACTTTTCCGTATGGAGACGGAATAGGAGAGATCATCGTCAGCTTTGATACCGCTATCCGGCAGGCTTCGGAATTCGGAGAACCTGTTTTCAGAGAACTTTTCCGGTACATGGTGCATGGTCTTCTGCATCTGCACGGATATATAGATACGGAACCGGAGGAACGGGAACGCATGTTTTCCTGTCAGGAGCCTCTGGTGCGGAAGTTTGGAGCGACCCTGGTGGACATACCTTTTACGCATGACCGCTGCTCCGGCGCTTAAAGCGCGCTTTTCAAAGATCCGGGCTTGCCAAGTTGAGATGAACTCTGTTACTCTTTTGCCGCATCATGCGTCCATAGCTCAGTTGGATAGAGCAACTGCCTTCTAAGCAGTGGGTCACTGGTTCGAATCCAGTTGGACGTGCCATTATAAACCCCGTAAACTGAAAGGTTTGCGGGGTTTCCTTTTCTTTTGTCTTTGTGTTGGTTGTCCGTATGGTTGTCCGTAAAAAGAGATTATTCTTGCGGTTTAAGGGCCGCAGGGCATGCTTGGAAGTATGAAAAACACCCTTGTTGCGACGGATTATCCGAACTTGTATCGGTCAAAAGAGTCGGAAATTTTCTATGCCCGAATTGATACCGGAAGAAAAACGGTGAAAAAATCTCTTAAAACGCGCGTGTTGACGGAAGCCCTTTCCAGGCTGGCCGGGTTCCTGGCAGAGCAAGGGAGGGATGAATTACCCGTGGAATCCGTGTCTTGGTATTTGGCGGTTGATATGTACGTCCAGCGGCAGGAAATGCGCCCCCATTTGAAGCCGGCCGCTGTAGAATCCATCAAGTTCTTTTCCAGCCGCGCTAAAAAGCTTGTTGCTCGTGATATTGCAGCAGAGGCCATCACGGAACAAATGTGCCGGGCTTGGTGGAAAAAAGATGCGTTGTCTGTGTCTGCACGAACAGCAAACGGAACACTCGCTGTTGTGAAAAATGTTTTTTCCATGCTTCAGGAAGCAGGAAGTATCAAGAGCAATCCAGCATCCAAGCTTGAACGGATGACTTTGAGGAGTTCAAATCTTAACGTTCCGGAAAAAGAAGATTTCCGAAGAATCGTTGAGGAAGTGAAAAAAGCCCCTATATTAAGGAAGTGGCAAAAGAAGGGGCTATATTCCGAAGCGGCGGATATGATCGCTTTCCTGGCTTATTCAGGGTTACGTATTGAGGAAGCCCGGCGCTTGGCGTGGGGAGATATCGGGAAAGAGTCCATTTCCGTGCCTGATATCAAACATGCCACCTCACGCCGGACCCTGTACATTAACGCATCTCTGGCTGAGGTGATAGAAAGCCTCCGAAGAGAAAGACGGGGGAATAGTTCCGATGACCCGGTATTTTCTATAGAAAGCCCCCGGAAGGCTCTCACAAACGCGTGTATCAGGCTTGGACTGCCTCACGTCCGTATTCACGATTTACGGCATTTCTTCGCCACGTCCTGCATTGAGGCAGGCATTGATATTCCTACGGTGGCTAAATGGCTGGGGCATCGTGACGGCGGAGCATTGGCTATGAAGGTATATGGGCACCTCCGGGACGAACACAGTAAGGAAGCGGCCAGAAAACTCACTTTTTAAGTTATTCACAACCTGCAACTTAAAAGAAAGGGGATTTTACAGACGAATATATATTCCCTCTCGCCGTCATGAGATAGCTCGAACTGGCACCGTGTTTCTAAGCTGTTTATCGAATTCAACATTTTTAAACAGCACGGATTTTGTCGCGAAATTTACCCATGACGCCATATTTCCAAAATGATTGATAGAAAGAAAAGTTTCGAATAGAATTAATCGTATATATAAGGAATAATCTCAATCGTGTTTCCAGGTTTCCATAAATGTTTTTCTAGCATTCCTTGTGAAGTGATAACTTTGCTCTCTCTTGCGGGAATAACAGTTTGAGATGAATATGTATATTTTATTTGATAGCCATTTTTATCTTTGATTACAAGCTTGGCATCCATATTTAAATTTTTCCCAGTAGTATTGAGTATTTCTGCTTTCCATGAGTAACATACATAGTTTGTGGATTCAGATATTTTTTTGATACCTTTACTTAGAACGCTTAAAGGAGCTTCTTTACGTGCAATTTTTTGTGCTTTGATTTGCCGCTTAGCTTGTGTTTTAGTCATATTAGCAAATTCCGCCTCTATAGATGCTTTGTCTTCAAACTTTTGAAGAAAACTTTGTAATTTTTCTGCACACTCTTTAGCAAGTTCAGGATCATTTTTTTCTTTTAATAATTCTGTGAGCATCAATACTAAAGAGGTTGATGTTTTTCTTGCTTCCTTAGAAATAAGGAAAATATCTGGATGTCTATCTAATAAGGAGCACGTTGTTGATATAGCAAAGCTGGATTTATTTTTTAATGGAGCAACTAAATTTTTTAAAGCTTCCATTGGCTCAACATTAGTTCCCCATCCCCATATTTGACATCTAGCAACCATAATTTGAGAACCTATATCCCCAGCCTTTTTCCCTCGCTCGAACCACCAGAAAGCGCGTTGCTCATTTTTTGGAACTTCTTTTCCCAGCAGGTACATTCTGCCGACCTCATAGGCTGCCTCCCCGTCGCCATCCAATGCTTTTTTAGTCAGGGAATTGATCAGAGATATTTCTTCGACTTGACTAACATCAAATGAGACTTCGTGTGACTCTCCAAAGGATTTTCCCGCTCCTGAAAAAAGAAGAGTAAAACAAATATAATTAATTATTTTTTTGAAATAGATATTCATTTACTATATTCGACATTAATGTTGATTTTTGTTTTAGAATCAAATTTTTCTTTTGGTATAAAACGAGCACCTTCTACTGTAATATTTCCCTTCGCAGGTATGGAAATATCAAATTCAATGGCTTCATCTATTGTTTTTCCATTAATATCTAAAAGCTTGAAAGTCACAGATCCGTTCCATAAAGTATCAGCAGTGTTAGTAAGAAGGACTTTCCATTTATATTCAATATTTCCATCATCAAATTCTTCCAAAATTTCTGTGGAAGGATTTTCAATGTTGATTGCTTGATTCATTTTTCCATTTTTAGCTTTTTCCAATCCCCATTTATCCGTTTCTCCGTGCTTCGCTGCCTTTTCATAGAATAGAATTGCTTCGTCGTATTTCTTTTGTTCTGAATAAAAACCTGCGAGCATATGTTCTGCCAAACCGTAGTTTTGGTCCGCTGATTTTTTTAAAAGAGATAAGGCTTTCTCCTTTGATATGTTAAACTTGAGAGATGGGGAAAAAGGATCATTTCCGTCTTCATCCAACCCAGAAGAATGTAAAGCTAACGAATATTGTGCCTTGGGATGTCCGTTTTTTGCTGCTTGCCAGTAGTATTTCTCGGCTTTTACCCCGTTTTTTTTGATGCCTATTCCTCTTTCGTAGGAATATCCGACTAAGTATGCAGATTCCGCGCTACCAAGGTTAGCCGCTTTTTTTCGATATGTAAGAGCTCTGGGGAGATTTTGTTCCACACATTCACCTGTTTCGTAAGTATCGGCGAGTTTTTCTAGGGAATAAAGGTCATTTTGTTGGGCAAGCTCCCATGTAGAAACTAGGTCAGCCTTAATTATTTCGGAGGGGGCTTGAGGGATGTCCGTTGGCGTGGATGAATCTTTAAAGCATACTTTGACAACACCCCCTCCCACAAGTCCTCCAATAATCCCCGTCAACGCAACAAGTGAGATGATTTTACTATTGAGCAACATAAAGGAATCATACTGAAAAAATACACGATAAAGTCAAGAGTGAAAAAATCAATATGAATAGATAATCATCTATATGGAGTCCCGCGGAGACAACAAAAAAGCCCCTGACCCGGAGGTCAAGGGGCGAAGCATTCTAACAAAAGAGACCGAATGATAGCCTCTCTTCTCAGAATAAGCAACTCCTAAATCATCATTTCAGTATCATCATGTAAAAATATATACTGAAATTGTTATTAAGGAGACTATGCTCAACAAAAAGGAGCTGCCCCGATAGAGGCAGCTCCTGAATATAATAGGGGGAGGTGTTAATCTTCCCAGGTTCCACCTGCAGCTTCAATAGCACGCCGTACCTGCGCTATAAGATAGTGGGGGGCATTGTCATTATCGTGGCCCGGGATAGTTACCGTCTGTCCATGAGGATGATCGTATACACGATGGGAACCCCGTCCTTGTCCTTGCTGCAGAATGAATCCAGCATCTCGTAACCGTCTGATTAAATCTCGTATTCGCATAAGTGATGTTGAAGATACGAGAAGAAAGGAGAGTTTCAATGAACGCTGTCCGAATGGAAAAATCAGCCTTTTTAACAGTCTGCATTGCTTAGGAGAGATTCACCGTACTCAATTGATTGGATCACAAGAAAATTATTTTTTGGATGTCAGAGGGGTAAAGGATACTGAAAAGAGTATCTAAAAGGGTCACTTATGAAAAATATGTGATTTCTCTATCTTGATTTGGCTGAGGTCTTCTAAAAGAGCATTGCAGAATTTTATTGTCCTTTAGCTTTTTCAATACGGGTTCACAATGTTCTGGGAGCATCCATAAATCACAACATTTATCATAGAGTGCGGATTCTGAAATAGGATGATTCTCTAAAATAAAGAGTTTAAATTGTTCCTGAAGATTTTCTATATGAGTTTTTTTAAAAGCAAACAAAAGTTGACTGTCTTTATTTGGCTGATCTTCATGTAGGAAGAAATTTGCCAACCCTTCTACAGGATCTTCTTTCCAACACAGGCGTAAAAATTGATCTATTCCTCTTCTGCTTCCAGAAAAATAGATTAAGCCGTAAATATTTGTTTTTTTCTTAAAAGCAAATGATCCGAAAAATAGTTTTTTCTCTAAAGGGGCTTCTCTAAATGCTTTTAATATTTGAGTATGAACATGTCTATAATCTTTGGGATTTTTGAATTTGTATCCCATATCAGAAAATCGATTTTGAAGTTCTTTAAAACGGTGCAAAGACGAGGAAGCCATAAAAACCATACAATCTGTATAGTAGCATTTAGACAAGCTAATAAGCTTCTCCATATCGAAATGAGCCATTCCAAATTGATCAATAAAAAGAATATTTGCAGTATTTGTTTTCCTTATTTCTTCTATATGATCATTGAAGGAAGTCTCAAAATCTGATGTTTTAAACTCAATTTTTATATGTGGATGGGAAGATAGACTGTCTCCAAAAATGTCTTTGATATTTTTCTGGAGGGAGTTAATACTTTTTTCTTTACGGTCAAAAAAATGAAAATATATTGGTTTTCCCCATAGATGTTTGGTTTGAGGTGCCGTTGCCATTTCCAATATTGTTTTAATGGCAAGAAGAGGGCTACCATAACGTCCTAATGCATCCATTCCTGGTCCTGCAAAAAAGTCATAAATATTTATGGACTTAACAGGAGAAGTAGGAGGCAAATTTAGGAATACTGCGACAGCACTCTTTAGGTAACTGGCGTATATATTGAGTTTTTGAAGAGTACCTGCATCAAAAGCACGATTGTGAAATCCTGTATTACTTGACATTAACAAGCATTATACTCCTTTATATACAGGAATGCAACGGAATTCCGGTATGCTTCTATAGTGGGTTCCATCCAGTTCAGATCCTGTAACTTTTTTATTCCGCCCTCCCCATTGTTTGAAGAAGAAAGGAATGGAGCGTTTTTCCGCCTGGTCTCTGATGCTGCGTACCCATTCCGGTTTGATTGGGCGGGCGTTGGGTCCGCTTTCGCCTCCAACAATGATCCAGTCAATGAAAGATAGGTTCATGGGACCCAAGTCCTCCAGCAGGGGTTCGCAACTGAGGAAGCGAAGTGCGGCCGGCGTTTGACGGAGTGTATCAATTCTGGGGAGACCTTGCTTTTTGTTCTCAACACTTACTCCCCACCAGATATGAGGATGCAATTCCATGTTGGGAAAATTCTTCTGAAGAAAGTCTCTCATTCTTTCAGGCCTTTTTGTCAAGACCTGATAAATATGTTGTCTGGCTCGCAACATCACCTGAATGACTTGCTTGATAAATTCGTCTGGAACCTTTTCATGGAAAAGGTCACTCATGGAGTTAACGAATATCATTCTAGGCCTTTTCCATTTGATGGGAATGTCAAGGTTGTCACGGACTAGTACAACGTCAAATCCTTTTTCAAACGGATGGCCTTTGATGCCTCTCCATCTTTCAGCAAAGGCATAGGCATAGCAATTTTTACAACCATCGCTGATTTTCGTGCATCCACGAACGGGGTTCCACGTTGCGTCAGTCCACTCTATTTTACTATTATCGCTCATAAAATTCTTTTTGGATTAAGCTTTCTCCCACCTATCCAGCGTTTCCACATAGATGCCGGAGATTTTGCCGCCGTCCATGGGTTCTATGTCTCCGAAGTCGGGGTTGATGGGATGGAGGGTGTATTCCATTTTACCGGTTTCCGGGTTTTTCCTGCGGACCAGTTTTTTGAGCGTCACGCCGCGTTCATCATGGTATTGAACAATGGTTCCGGGTTTGGGGATGGGGGGGATAGTGTATTTTTTCATGATGACCACGGAGCCGTCCGGGATGGAGGGTTCCATAGAGTGACCGTTGACGCGCAGCAGGTATTCCCCTTTTTCCAGTTCACGGTATAGCCGGATGTCCTGCGGAATGGTGTCTCCATCCGCCAGGTTGCCGGCTGCAATGTTGCCGATGATTCGTCCCTGAGCCTCCAAAGGAGGGGTTGTGAATGTTTCTACCGGGGTAAACTTCTTGCGGGCTGCCTCTTTTTCTTTGGCGGCATTTGTAGTAGATGACTGTACCAAGGGGGCAAGATTCATGTTAACAGAAGGCAGTGGAGCCCCTGTTATGAGAGATTGAATGACGGCATGCCCCTCCTGTGTGGTAGCGCACCATTCCATCATTAGGGAACAGTAGGCGGAAAGAGTGATATTCAGGCGGCGGCACTCCGCCAATACAGCTTCTTGGGATTCTTCATTCAAAGTGATGAAGAGCTTTCCCATATTATCTTTGCCCTCTATTTCGTAAGGGGGGGCTTGAGTTTCTGCCATGAGCCTCTGAATAAGCAGGAGCTTGGCTTTAGGAATTTTCCCTGTGGTCGCGAACCAGTTATCTACGCTCTGTTTTGAATTCAGACCACACTGCTTTGCGAGCCATTCACGATCTTTTCTGATGGTCTTGAGCCATTTTTTTATGTCGTTCTTGGTCGGCGTCATGCATTGATATTATGTAATTTTGTGAGATTGTCAAGCTTGTTGTACGCATGATTTCTATCAAAATCAGTAGAATTTTGTTGCAAAATCTAATAGAATTGCATAAAACAATCTCATCAACCGGACGGACACATGAAACCATCAACTATTGAAATCAACATGGAAGACCTGACGGAAGCAGGAAAGCTTCTGTTGCTGGGAATCTCCGCCAAACTGAAATGTTCGCCACAGGAGGCCATGTCTTCTGCAATCAATTCCAGCGGACACCTGCTTTTTAATAGTAGCCGTCTAACCACGGCTAGTAACCTTCCCAGCCCGAAGAACCCCAAGAAGCCGGCAGCCTAATGGAAGAAGCCCTGATTGACGAATTGAAGCTGCTCGGCTGGCACGAGCTTTAACCCGCCCCCTGAACAACAATGAAAAAAATGACGAACGAACAATATTGGATGCGCCGTGACCGTGCCGAGAAAATGGGATCCCTTTACGGCTGCCCGATAGACTTTTCGGAAGACGAACTCAAGCCCCGGCCCGGTATCGTACAGAACCTTGTCTTTTCCGCTCTGCTGGTTGGAATTTTCACGATCATTTATTTCATCGTTAAATCTTAGTGAATTATGAACGGATTAGATCAATTTGTAACCTCTATTGTGGAGCAAACCATAGAATCCCTTCATGAACGTGGCTTGTTGATTTTGAATGAGTCCGAGGAAGAGAATGCCACTCGCATGTTCGACGGCAAAATATGGCTTACCCTTGAGGATCTGCGGAAACACCCTGCTTGTTTATGGGGTAGGAAAAAGGTTCGTAACCTGTTGCAGAACCATGAAATAGAAGACATTGGCACCAATCAACGCGAATACAGAATTTCCGCGATAAGCGTGTACAGGTATTTGACCCAAAAGACATCCAAAACCAGGACGGACATGAACAAACCTCCCGCTAAGCGGAAACGTAACTCCGTCAGTACCCTTTCCAACTACCCATAACCAAAAAGGCCGGGGCCAGCAGGAACTGACGCCCGACCTGAATACAATCAAACAAGGAAATAATATGAGCCTATTACAAAACATCAAGCGCGGAGTGCAGCAGCGTCCGCAGCGAGTCATCATCTACGGGCCGGAAGGCGTGGGAAAATCCACGCTGGCGGCCGGGCTGCCCGCTCCTGTTCTGCTGGACACGGAACAGGGATCTTCCCACATCGACGTTGCCCGGCTGGACTGCCGGAGCTATGAAGACGTGCTGAACGCCATCGAATCCCTGCGGACGGAACCGCATGATTTCAAAACCGTCATCATTGACTCCATCGACTGGTGCGAGCGATTCCTTCAAAATTCCTTCCTGAAGGAAGAAAACAAAAAGAAAAACGCGCATCATCGCTCCATTGAAGATTTGGGCTACGGCAAGGGATATAAGATGATCGAACCTGTGGCCATGGATCTCTTGTCACGCCTCAACGCGTTGATGAGCGCAGGAATGAATGTGGTGCTGGTGGGACACTCCCGCCGCGTCAAATTTGAAATGCCGGAAACAGCCGGCGCCTACGACAAACACGAACTGAACCTCTCCAAATTTGTCGCGCCGCTGGTCAAGGAATGGGCTGACGCCATGCTCTTCTGCAACTTCGTCGTAACGGTCCAGGACGGCAAGGGACATGGAGGAAACCAACGCATGGTCTACACCTCTCCTTCCGCCCCGTGGGAAGCCAAAAACCGGCACGGGATGCCCGCGGTGATGGCGATGGACGCCGGGGAAATCTCCCGCCTGCTGTTTGGAGAGGGCTGCGGACCTGCCAATGCTTCGGCGAATGATGCCCCTGCGGCAAACAATGGACAGGAGCCGCCTCCGGACGCATCCGCGGGAGACCGTCAGGCGGATGCCCTGGCCGCGGTGATTGACCACGCAAAAGACGCCCTCGCCTTCATGATCAGCCGCGGAATCATTACTGCCGGACAAGGGCTGGAAGAAGTCCCGGCGGAATATGCCGCCCGGATTTTGAAAACTCCCGCCCGGTTCAATAACTCCGTAAAAGAATTCATGGAAGGAGGGGCGTGCCAATGAAACCCGTCACCTGCATCAACGTCGCCCGCGAAACCGGGCATGCCGTCCTCTCCCTGGACGGAGCGGAATACGCCGTCAGCCTGGACGACCTGCAAAAAATCCTCGCTGACATTGCCGGGCCCCGTCCGGCCCCGGCCACGGAACTATTGAAGCCGTCCCTGCTCCCCAAGCTGGCGCAATGCCCCTGCTACGTCTCCTCCCCCGACGCGGGGGAAGCGGCCCGGCGGGGAACCCGGATGGACGACGCCTTCCGGGCCCTGCTCATGGGCGTGGACGAATTCAGGGCGTGTGAACACCTGAAAGCCGATGAAAAAGAATCCATCCTCTGGGCGGTGAAAACGGTCCGGACGCTCTGCTCCGGGGAAGAAGTCATTGCCGACAAAAACCGCTGCGCCTTCCCGCAATGGCACCCCCGCGTGACAGGCGGGGAAGCGGACTGCCTCTGCCCCGCGCTGGGCAAGCTCTTCGACCTCAAAAGCGGCCAAATCCGCAACTACTGGGAACAGCAGGCCTCTTACGCGAAATCCTTCATGGAACGGGAATTCCTGGATGAAATCACCTGCCACCTCCTCTTCTGCGACCAGCAGCAAATTGTCACCCGGAAATTCACCTACCGGGAAGCAATCTCCATCGTCAACGACGTGGTGGACTCCGTGGATCGCGGCGGTGGGCCGCGCCTCTGCGACTACTGCGGCTGGTGCGCCTCGCAGGACACCTGTCCGCTGCGGAACCGGGCGGCGCAGGAAATGCTGTCCCTGGCGGAAGCCGGAACGCTGGAAGCGAGCTTCGCCGAAATCGCGGAAAACCCTTCCAGGCTGGCGGAATTCGTCACCAAGGCCGGAATCCTGGAATCCTATGCCAAAAAAGGAAAAGAAAAAATCCTCGACTACCTCAACAACGGAACGGAAGTCCCCGGATTCAGGCGCGTCTCCCGGAAAGGCGCGGACACCGTCGCTCCGGAAGACGTCGCCAAATACGCCACCTGGATTGGCGTCCCGAAACTCCTGAAATCCTATGGCCCGCTCAAGGCGGACGTCTTCCGCGCCCTGTTCGCGGAAGCATTGCCGGAACAACAATTCCCGGAAGAACTGGTCAGGACGGGGGCCGGATCCTCCTACGTCAAAAAAATCTCCGTCTCCAAAACCGCAACCACCAAATAACCATTATGTTCAGTTACATATCAGAAGGCGAGCCCAGCGAATACGGATTCCTCCCCGCGGGCGTCTACGAAGGAAAAATCGTCAAAATGGAAGAAGGAATCTCCCAGGGCGCCAAAACGCGGGGATGCCCGCAGCTGGCCGTCCACATCAGAGCCTTCGGCCCTGAAGGGGCGGCGACGGTCCGTTACTACCTGACCAACTCGAAAGACCTGGCCTGGAAAATTGACCTGTTCGTCAAAAACGTTACCGGGAACGTCTACCAACCCGGCCAGCAGGTTATCATCAACCCGGCGGACGTCTCCCGGAAAGGCGCGGACACCGTCGCTCCGGAAGACGTCGCCAAATACGCCACCTGGATTGGCGTCCCGAAACTCCTGAAATCCTATGGCCCGCTCAAGGCGGACGTCTTCCGCGCCCTGTTCGCGGAAGCATTGCCGGAACAACAATTCCCGGAAGAACTGGTCAGGACGGGGGCCGGATCCTCCTACGTCAAAAAAATCTCCGTCTCCAAAACCGCAACCACCAAATAACCATTATGTTCAGTTACATATCAGAAGGCGAGCCCAGCGAATACGGATTCCTCCCCGCGGGCGTCTACGAAGGAAAAATCGTCAAAATGGAAGAAGGAATCTCCCAGGGCGCCAAAACGCGGGGATGCCCGCAGCTGGCCGTCCACATCAGAGCCTTCGGCCCTGAAGGGGCGGCGACGGTCCGTTACTACCTGACCAACTCGAAAGACCTGGCCTGGAAAATTGACCTGTTCGTCAAAAACGTTACCGGGAACGTCTACCAACCCGGCCAGCAGGTTATCATCAACCCGGCGGA
>Ga0224751_1004_pt1 | contig 12469 bp, 9 predicted proteins | sample LIM_F_Vancomycin_FD_182073 | JGI IMG/M metagenome (GOLD analysis project Ga0224751, IMG submission 182073) | Enriched cells from gastrointestinal tract of the lab mouse from Pacific Northwest National Laboratory (PNNL), Richland, Washington... | ecosystem: Host-associated > Mammals > Digestive...
GAGAGAGCGGATGGTGGGTGTTTTTAAAACTGGTTCCTTTGGCCAACATTGTTATTGCGGCGTTTCTTTTTTTTAAAGGTGGCCAAGCAGTTGGTAATCAACATAGAGACTTAAGAGCTTCTCACTAAAAAACGGTTGAGTATTTGGTGTTTGCCCTGGTACGGACAGGACGTCTTTTCCGATGTAATACCAAACGGATCTTTTCAGTTTTTTCCGGAATGGATATCAGGCGTTTCCTCTTTTTCCGCTGGAGGTGCCGAGGATGCGTCCCGCAGGGTCTTCAGCAGGGCCGCCATGGTGTCTATGTCTTCATCCGTCATGGAGGAAAGGTCGTCCAGTTTCTTTTTGATGGCCTCAATTTCCTCCTCCCGGTACGGCAGCGCTTCTCCGCCGTGGGGACTCAGAAAGAAGGAAGTGATGGTGCTGGTGAGCGTTCCCACGAATCCAATGCCCGTGAGCATCAGGAATACAGCCAGGAATTTGCCTGAAGTGGTGACCGGATAGGTATCCCCGTAGCCTACCGTGGTAGCCGTGACGAAGGACCACCAGATGCCGTTGGGCAGGCTCATGCCTTCCGCCAGATGGATGCCTACGGCCCCCAGCAGGATGATGACCAGGGCGGCGATGCAGATATACTTGAATCCGTTCGTGTTGAAGAAACGCCGGATGCGCGTGGTGAACCTCATGGCATAGGAAAACAGGTCCAGATATCTGGCGAGCCTTAAGATTTCTCCCAGCGAGGCGAATCTGAACAGGCGGAACAGGGCGTCAAAGGGAATAATGGCCAGCAAATCCCAGGGGTGTTCCTTAACGAAGAGCCATTTGGACCGGCTGATGGAGAAGCGGATCACATAATCCAGCACAAAAATCCAGTAGATGGTGCGGTCCGCCGTGACTTCCCATTCCGCCGCTTCCGTTGTCAGGTCAATGGCGGTCAGCGTTACGGCGACCAGGGCCAGCAGGCACATGCCCGCTTGATAGGCCAGCCTCAGGAATAGAACATGGCGGGGCATGTGGCGTAACGCGTTCATGGCGGGAAGAGAAATGAAAAAGCCGCCCCCGGCGGGGAGGGCTGGGAGCGGCGTTGGGGAAGGAAGCTGTTTCTTCCGGGCCCCTACTTCAGCAGGAGCTGTTCCATCAGGGCCTGGGAGGACTGGGCCAGCACGGCGGGATCGTCCAGCATGCCGGCGCGGAGCAGGGCGGTATTCGCGATCTGGTCCGCCACCATTTGCGCCAGTTCCGGGTTTTCCGTCCGCAGGGCGGAAAGCTTTTTCACCAGAGGGTTGGAGGGGTTCAGTTCCAGCTGCGGGTGGCTTTCCGGCACTTCCTGACCCATGGCTTTCATGTACGCCCTCATTTCCGGCCCCATGTCATTGCCGCTTTGCAGGGCTACGGCGGCTCCGCTGACCAGGCGCTTGCCCAGGGTGACTTTGGAGAATTTGTCCGGGTACAGTCCTTTCAGCCATTCTTCCAGGGCCGCGGCTTCCTCCTGGGGCAGGGCGTCTTTCTGTTCCTCTTCCAGGGCGGGGAGTTCCACGTCGGCGCGGTCGATCATCGTGACGGGCTTGCCGTCCACGCTGGACAGGGAGTCCAGCACGAATTCGTCCCCGTGGTCCGTGAAGAAGGCCACTTCATAGCCGCGGGCCTTGAAGGCTTCCAGGTACGGGCTGTTTTCCAGATGGGAGCGGGAAGGGCCGGTAAGCGCGTAAATGGCCGTCTGCCCTTCCTTCATGCGGGTAAGGTATTCCTCAAATGAGGTCGTTTCCCCCGGTTCCGTGGACGTGGATTCAAAACGGAGCAGCTTGCCCAGGGATTCCTTGTTCGGCCAGGAGGTGACGACGCCTTCTTTCAGGTAGCGGGAGAATTGCGCGTAGAATTCCCTGTAGGTTTCCTTATCGTCCTTCGCCAGTTTTTCCAGATGCTTGATGAAGCGCCTGGTGATGATGTCGCTGATTTTGCGCACCAGGGAATTGTCCTGAAGCATTTCGCGGGAAATGTTCAGGGGCAGGTCTTCGCTGTCCACCACGCCGTTCAGGAAGCGGAGCCATTCCGGCAGCAGGCCTTCCGGCTTGGCGTCAATCAGCACGCGCTTGCAGTACAGGGACACGTTGGCGTCCACGCGGCCGAACCCGAACATTTCCGGATTGCGCCTGGGGATGAAAAGCAGGGCATTCAGGGCAATAGGGGCGTCCGCGCTGAAGTGCATGTAGGACAGGGGCTTTTCATCCGTATGGGAGATGAACTGGTAAAACTCGTCATATTCCTCCGGCTTCACGTCGGATTTGGACTTGGACCAGATGGCCTGGACGGTGTTGATGTGTTCTCCGTTGAAGTTGAGGGGGAACCCCACGAAGTTGGAGTAACGGCGCAGGAGTTCCTTGACGCGGTATTCCTGGGAGAATTCTTCATATTCGTCTTTCAGGCGGATGACGATGCGGGTGCCCCGGTCCAGCGGTTCCGCCAGCGTTTCGATGCTGTAGCCTTCCCGTCCGTCGGAAGACCAGCGCAGGGAGGCGGCTTCCGGTTCATAGGAGCGGGTGAACACTTCCACGCGGTCCGCCACCATGAAAGAGCTGTAGAAGCCCACGCCGAACTGGCCGATCAGGTCCGCTCCGCCTTCCTGCTTCTGCTTAAGGACTTCCATGAATTTTTTGGTGCCGGAGTGGGCGATGGTTCCCAGATTTTCCACCAGGTCCGCTTCCGTCATCCCGATGCCGGTATCCGCGATGGTGATGGTTTTGTTTTCCTTATCCGTGGCTACGGTGATTTCCAGGGGCTTGTCCGGCTGGTAAATATTGGAGTCCGTCAGCTGCTTCAGGCGCAGTTTTTCCAGGGCGTCGGAAGCGTTGGAGACAAGTTCGCGGACAAAGATTTCACGGTCGCTGTAAAGGGCGTTGATGACAATGTCCAGCAGCTGCCGGACTTCCGCCTGAAATTGATGTGTTTCTGTATTCATATGGAAAAATGTTTTGCGAGCGTCATTATACGGCCCCCGTCAAGGGGGATGGACAGTTTTTTTCCCTGGGCCTGAGCGTTCCATGTCACACAAAGGGGCTTTTTCCCGGGCATGGGAGGGGCCGGGCGTTTTTCCTTGAAACAATTCCGGAAACTGAACAGTATTATTTAACAAATATGATTTTCTCACCATTGTTGAAAAAGGGGGTTCTTTTACTGGCCCTCTGCGGCGTGCTGGGCGGCGGCGTGCTTTCCGCCCAGGAAGCAGGGGGTGCGCCGATTACGGAGGAGGGTTTGAAAGCATTGGATTCCAATGTGTTCGCCAATGAATACATGCTGGCGTTGAAGCCCAATGTCACGCGCGACCGCATCGCCAGAATCAAGGACCCCTTTGTGCGCGGGCTCGCCACGCGGATGGCGGAGAAGAAATTTGACCGCAAGGCCCGCGCCCTTACGGCGGAACCGTATGAACCGGTCAAGGATCTGGCGGAACGCCTGCGTACCAGCCAGTACAGCAAATTTGAAAATCCCACCGGCATCTTTTTTGAGGAGGGGGAGGACGTGTTGCTGGTCATGGGGGATCCCAAAGGTGAAAAGCTGAATCTGGTTATCCACAACTTCGGGCGGGACGGAGGCCACAGCTCCTATCCGCTGAAGGAGGGGGTCAACATCATCAGGGCGAAGAACAAGGGGCTTGGCTACATTGAGTATTTCACCCCCAATTATAAGAAGGCTCCCAAGGTGCATTTATCCATTTTGTCCGGCAAGGTGAACGGAGTTTTCGTGGGAGGAGTCAGCAAAAACAGCGACTGGAAGAAGATGCTGGAAAACTCCCCCACGGAAGTTGTGGACATCGTGGGCAGCCGCGTGCATCTGGTGTATCCGGTGGAGGAACTTAAACAATTCTGTCCGGACAAGGGGGAGGAGCTTATTGCCCTGTACGACAGGATTATCGGCATGGAGCAGCAGATCATGGGCTTGTACAAGTACAGGATGCTGCCCAAAAACCGCATGTTCGGCCGTGTGATCTGGAACGGGTTCATGCACGCGGACGGCACGGGGGCCGCCTTTCATAACGGCACCATGAAGGAGGTCGGCAATCCGGACAGGATTCCCGGCAGCGCCTGGGGGATTGCCCATGAGTTCGGCCACGTCAACCAGGTGCGCCCCGCCATGAAATGGGTCTCCACCGGAGAAGTGACCAATAACATTTACTCCGCTTACGTGAATTACATGCTGAATCCCTCCAGCATGCGCCTGGAGCATGAACGCATCAACGGCGGGGACGGCAACATGATCGGCGGCCGCTTCAACGCCTATCTGAACAACGGCATTTTGAAGGGGGAAAACTGGCTTGTCCAGAGCGGGCCGGACAAGCGTTCCGGTGGGGATAACCGTCCGATGGTGCACGACCATTTTGTCAAGCTGGCCCCCCTGTGGCAGCTTGAGCTGTATTTCAAGGTAGCCGGGAAGGGTAATCCCGACTTTTATCCGGATATCTTTTATAAGGCCATCAAGATGGATACCAGGGGCAAGAAGGACGGCGAGCTCCAGCTTGCGTTCATGAAGAACGCCTGCGACGCCGCCAGACAGGACCTGACGGATTTTTTCCGGAAAACGGGCATGCTCAAACCCATTGACCAGGAATTGGACGACTACACCTGCGCCCGCATGACCATCACGGAGGCCGACTGCAAGAACCTGATTGCCTACGCCAGGAAGTACAAAAAGCCGGAAAGCCCCGTCATTTACTATATTTCCGTCAACAGCGCGGAAGCATATAAGAACCGCCTGCCTGTCCGCGGCGTTTACAACCAGGGCGTTACGGAGCAGGGCAACAGGCGCGTTGTTTCCCATGACGTGTGGAAAAACGCCGTCGTCTTTGAAACATACAAAGACAGGGAAATGGTCCGCATCACCATGGTGGGGACGGATTCCAGGGATAATTCCTCCACCACGGTTCCCTATCCGGAAGGTTCTACGCGGATTGAAGCCGTTTCCTGGGACGGCAGGCGGACGCTGGTGTACGGCAAACGCCCTGCCAAATGAAAGCTTAAGAGGTTAGCGTGTTCGGGCGCCGCCGTTCTCCGGGACGGCGGCGCTTTTTCATGGCAGGGGGGATGGAAAGTCGCAGGGAGATTGTTTCTCCTGATGGTCTTTCCGCCATGCCGTGTTTTCGGACCGCTGACAGCCGGAAGGCTGTTACTTTTGAACAGGGGCGGGGGCAAGGATGTATAACATGGGATGGATAAGGCAGGGACTTCCGGAGGCATCAGGGGAAAGATGCTGCTGTTTGTCGCCTTTTTAATCGTGTGCTTCAATTTGCGTACCGGGTTTGATTCTCCCGATCCGCTGCTGGGAACGATTGAAAGGGATATGGGGCTTTCCCTGGAAAATTCAGGGCTGTTCGCCCTGTTGCCCGTCTTTGTGCTGGGGGTGGCGGCTCCCATTTCTCCACGCGTGGCGCGCTGGATGACGCCGTGGAAAATCATTTTCTGGTTCCAGCTTCTGGCGGTGGCCGGAATTTTCTGGCGCAGCTGGGACGGCGTAGCGGGGTTATACGGCGGCATGGTTTTGATGGGGCTGGGCATGGGAATTGCCGGGGCGGCCATTCCCGGACTGATTAAGCACCAGTTTCCTGACCATGCTTCCGCCATGATGGGGGTTTACAGCGCCATGATCGGCGTGGGCAGCGCTGCGGCTTCAGGATTGTCCGTTCCCATTTCCAACATGCTGGGAGGCTGGCGTTTCGGCCTGGGGATCTGGATTATCCCCATTCTGCTGGGAATGCTGGTATGGGGCGCTTATTTTCTCAGGCACCCGGCCGGCGTGTTTCAAAGTGATCCGGCGGCTTCCGGTCACAACCTGCTGCGCAGCGGCAAAGCATGGCAGGTTACCGTTTTTTACTTGAGCCGCGTTGGGGCGGCCTATTTCTTTTATACTTGGATTCCCATCTTTCTGAGGCAGCGGGGCATGAGCTATGAGGATGCCGGGTTCATCCTTTCCGTGGCCATGTTCGCCCAGCTGCCCGCCACGCTTTCCGCGCACGTGCTGGAAAAGGCTACGGGCGGCCGGGGGCTCCTCATCGTGATGGCCATGGCATTGGCGGCCCTTTCCTGCTGGGGCATCCTGTATCTCCCGCTGGACTGGGCTCTCTGGATGGCTATTCTGTTCGGCCTGGCGACGGGAACCGTATTCAGCCGTGGAATGGCGCTGATGGTGGAACGGGCCCGGACCCCTTCCGAATCAATCAGGCTTTCCGGCATGTCCCAGGGAATCGGCTTTACCATGGGCGCCCTGTTGAGCCTGCTGTTTACCTCCTTCCTGCATCAGGGCGGCTCCTTTTTGCCGTTCTGCCTGGTTTATACCTTTTTCTGCGTGCTCGGCATGGTTTCCGGCCGCATGTCCGCCCGGCCGGGATACGTGTAATTTGCTGGGGAGATTTAATGGTTAAGGATTAGTGACTAGGAAGAGAGGTTCATTGTTCTTTTCCCCCCTTTCCGGGGTCCGCCATTTTCTTTTGAGTGACCTCCCCGCGGCCCGAAGGGCTTGACGCTGGCGGGGGGGACGGGTAAGCTCTTGCCCGTCAAATTTTATGAAGGAAGAGATTGTACGCATCCAACGGGACGCCCTGGCACGCATCGCCCAGGCGTCTGACAGGCGCGGCGTGGAAGACGCACGCGTGGCCATCCTCGGCAAAAAAGGGGAACTGACCCTGGCCCAGACGGGCATGAAGGACGTTCCCAGAGAGGAAAAGCCCGCCGTCGGCCAGTTGCTTAACGAGGCCCGCAAGGCCATTACGGAAGCTTTGGACGCCAAGCTGGAGGAAGTGCAGGCCCAGGCGGACAAGGCCGCCGTGGCCGGTGTGGACCTGACGCTTCCGGCCCGCTCCCTGCCGCCTGGCGGGCTGCACCCCCTCACCATCGTGAGGGATGAAGCCGTCCGCATTCTGCGCCACATGGGCTTTGCCCTGGCGGACGGCCCGGAGATTGAGGACGAGTTCCACTGCTTTGACGCGCTGAACACGCCGGAAGATCACCCGGCCCGCAATGAGAAGGATACATTTTACTTTGATTCCGGCAAGCTTCTGCGTACGCACACGTCTTCCGTGCAGATCCGCTCCATGGAAAAGCAGCTGCCGCCCGTGCGTGTCATCGCTCCCGGTTCCGCCTACCGCCGCGACGAAATTGACGCCACGCACCTTTCCGCCTTCAATCAGCTTGAAGGCCTGTATGTGGATACGGACGTTTCCGTGGGCGACCTGAAAGGAACGCTGGAATATTTTCTGCGCGCCCTTTTCGGTTCCGGAACGGAGGTGCGCTTCCGCCCCCATTTCTTCCCGTTCACGGAACCCAGCTTTGAAATTGACGTCAAGCTGAAGGTGGACGGCCAGGCCCCCCGCTGGGTGGAGATTGCCGGCTGCGGCATGGTGGATCCCAATGTTTTTGAAGCCGTGGACCGCGAACTGGGCCTGGACCCAGGAGCGCAGGCCCGCTACACGGGGCTGACCGGCTTTGCCTTCGGCATCGGCCTGGACCGCCTGGCGATGATCCGCTGGGGCATCAGGGACATTCGCGCCCTGATTGAGAATGATGTGCGCTTCCTTGCCCAATTCCAATAATTTTTACCTGTTTTCCCGTTATGAAGATTTCCCTTAACTGGCTTTCCCAGTACATTGACCTGTCCGGCCTGAGCGTGGATGAAATGTCTGACATGCTGACTTTTGCCGGCATTGAGGTGGAAGACATCCGCCAGCAGGGCGTGGATTCCCCATACGTGGTGGTGGCCCGCGTGGCTGCCGCGGAACAGCATCCCCAGGCGGACCGGCTGAAAGTCTGCCAGGTGGACGTGGGCGACGGCACGCTGCACCAGATTGTGTGCGGCGCGCAGAACTACAAGGTGGGGGACAAGGTCCCCTGCGCCCTGCCGGGAGCGGTGCTGCCCGGCAACGTTGAAATCAAGGTGGGCAAGCTGCGCGGCGTGGAGTCCCGCGGCATGCTCTGTTCCGCCTCCGAGCTGGGGCTTCCCGACAAGGAGCACGGTCTCTGGATTCTCCCTCAGGAACTGGAACCCGGTACGCCGATTTCCCAGGTTGTCAAGGCGGATACCCTGGTGGAAGTGGAAGTAACGCCCAACCGGCCGGATTTGCTTTCCCACAACGGCATGGCGTATGAACTGGCCGCTATCTCCGGCCGGGGGTACAGGCCCGTTTCCATTGACGACGCCGGAGTGGCGCTGGAACCCGCCGGAGACTTCGTGCGGCTGGACCAGCCGGAGCTGAACCCGTACTACACCGCCGTAAAAATCAGCGGCGTGAAAGTGCAGGAAAGCCCGGAATGGCTGAAGGAACGCCTGGTAGCCGTCGGCCTGCGCCCCATCAACAACATCGTGGATATTACCAACTTCGTCCTGCATGAACTGGGAACGCCCCTCCATGCCTTTGACGCGGCGAAAGTGCAGGGCGGCATCGTCACCCGCACCGCTTATGAAGGGGAAACCATCAAGGCCCTGGACGGGCAGGAATACACGCTTAACTGCACGGATCTGGTTGTTGCGGACCAGTCCGGCAAGGCGCTCGCCATCGGCGGCGTGATGGGTGGGGAGGAAAGCGGCGTGACGGACGCCACTACGGATATCATTCTGGAGTCCGCCTGGTTTAAGCCCTCCTCCGTCCGCGCCACGTCCCGCAGGCTGGCCCTGTCCTCCGACTCTTCCTACCGCTTTGAACGCGGCACTTCCGCCTGGAATGTCCTGCGCGGTTCCGTGCGCGCCGTGGAACTGATTCTTCAGCTGGCGGGCGGAACGGCCTCCCCAACGTATGTGGCCGGTTCTCCCGTTCCTAATCCGGCTCATGCTTCCATGCCTTCCTGCGGAGGGGCGGACGGCCCCGTTTCCGTGTTCGCTTCCCTGAAGCAGGGGAAGGGCGCCACGGTGACTAATGAACTGGGCTTTGTACAACTTCCCTGGAAAGCGCTGGATCAGATTTCCGGCGGTTCCATTTCTCATGAGGAAGGGGCTCGCATCCTGACGGCGCTGGGCCTGAAGCAGGTTCCGGATTCACCGGAATGCTGGCTGATCCCCCCCCACCGCCTGGATCTCACGCGCCCGTGCGACCTTCTGGAGGAAATCGTGCGCGTTTTCGGCCTGGACGGCATACCGTCCCGCTTCTCCGGCCCCTTCGTGGCGGAATCCCCGGTGGATGCGGCCTATAACTTCCAGATGGAGCTGCGCCGCAAGCTGGCGGCCCTGGGATTTTATGAAACCCAGACCATCAAGCTCATCGCCTCCGAATCCGCGGACGGCACCATCGCCCAGGTGAAGGACGCTTTGCCTCTGCGCCCCCTTCAGGACGGTGACCTCATCCGCGTATCCCTGCCGCTCAGCGAGGATCACTCCGTGCTGCGCCCCGCCCATACGCCCGGCCTGATTGCCGCCGCCGTGCGCAACAGCAACCAGGGCGTTTCCGGCCTGCGCTTCTTTGAACTTGGACGCGTCTTCCGCAATACGGGCGGCGGCAAGGGCAGGGACATTGAAACGGATACCCTGGGCATCCTGGTTTCCGGGGACCGCACGGCGCGTTCCTGGGCGGATCCCAGGCCGGAGCAGGCCTCCTTTGAGGATCTGCTGGCCGTGATGGCGGCTCTGGCGCCGGGCCACCGTTTTACGCTCACGCCTGCCAGACCGCGCGAACAGGCCGCCCTGGGGGCGGACGTACAGCTGGACGGGAAAGCCTGCGGCTATTTCGCCCGCCTGTCCCTGGCGCGTTGCCGGGAGCTGGGCCTGGGTCAGCCCGTGTACGTGGCGGAACTGGATCTCCGTAAAATGCAGGAAATCCTGACCGCGCCCGTGAAGGCTGCGGAATTGCCCCAGTTCCCCGGTTCTTCCCGCGATGCGGCCATGGAACTGCCCCTCTCCACGCCCAATGCGGACATTGTCAAGGCCGTGGAATCCGCACGGGAAAAACTGCTTGTCAGTTATTTCTGCTTTGACGTGTTCACGGACCCCTCCGGTGAAAAGCTGCCGGCGGACCGCAAATCCATTGCCTATACCTTCCTGTACAGGGATCCGGCCAAAACCCTCACGGCCGCGGAAGTGGATGCGGCGCACCGGCGCGTGCTGAAAGCCCTGACGGACAAAGTGAAGGGCCTTTCCTTCAGGTAATCCCCGTTAACGGGCCGCGCGTTTCATGGGCTGGAGCGCGCGGCCTGCTTTTCATTTTCCATGCATTTGACTTTCCTGCGCCGCGCGTGCCCGGCCGCCGCCTGCATCCTGATGACGGCGGCGTGGTTCTGTTTCTCCGTATGGGCGGCGGGCGTGGTTTTTTACAACGTATGGGGGGGAGCCGTGCTGGTGTGGCTGTACGTGGCGGCCATGGCATGCGCCTTCGCCCTCCGCGGAAAACGGCCCGTATTATGGCGCGCTTCCTGGGGAGTGCCGGCCCTGCTGCTGGCGTACTACCTGTTCATACCGGCGACGAACGATAAGGAATGGCAGCCGTCCTGGAGTCGCCTGCCCTCCGTGGAAATCAACGGAAATGAAATCGTGGTGAAGGACGTGCGCAGTTTTATCTACCGGACGGAGCGGGACTTCGACGCGCGCTATGTGACGCGCCGCTTTGACCTGGACAAGCTGGCTACGCTGGATTTTGCCGTGAGCCACTGGGATGGGATGGAATTCGTGGCCCATACCATGTTGTCCTTCGGTTTTGAGGATGGGAAGCATCTGGCCCTGTCCGTGGAAACGCGCCTGCCGGAGGGGGTGGAGCAGGGAAGTGTCCCTGGCCTTTACAAGCAATTCAACGTGATTTACATCCTGGCGGACGAAGAAGACCTGTTCGCCCTGCGCACCAATTACCGGAAAGAGGACATGTACCTGTACCGCATCAACATCGGCAGGGAAAACCTGAAAAAGGCCTTTCTGGGGTTTGCGGAAAAAATCAACAGCCTCCATGAACGCCCGCGCTATTATCATACCGTCACCGCCAACTGCACGACGGAACTGGTAGATACATTCAAAAGTTATCTGGGCGTGCGCCGCTGGCAGTGGACTCCCGTTTTTAACGGCATGTGTGATCAGAATGCCTATGACCGCGGGGAACTTCTCCACCTTCCCGGAGAAAGTTTCCGGGAGCTGAAAAAGCGCTCTTTCCTGGGGCATGGAGGGAACGGTGAGGACTGGCCAGCCCTCCGCCGCCGCTGGGAGGAGGGCTGGAGGACGTTCGCGTCCGCTCCGGTCAAAGAGTAGCGAACTGAAAGTGCATCCAGTCGTAGTCGCGGGAGCGTCCCAGGGATACGGCCCCCTCCGCTTCTACGAATCGCCAGAAGGCGGCGTACTCCGGTCCGGACAATACCGCTTTCGGCGCGGGGATGTTCAGGCCGTTTCTGTCCGGGTCCATGTCCACGGCGATTCCCCAGGCGTGCATGGATGTGGCCTTTCCGCCGATGATGGAGCGGTTGTTGAAGCAGCCGCCGTACAGGTCCAGCCCCAGTTCCCTGATTTTCTCCATGCCGTAATGGTCCAGAGTAGCCTGGAAGATGCGGACGAGCGGTTCCGCCACCAGCTTGTGGCAGCGCATGGTGGAAACGGTCGTGTTTGTTTCCCACGCCAGCCGCATGATATAAGGCAGCTTGATGCTGGTCATGTTGCTTTCATCACCCGCACGGCCGAAGACGGATTTCCCGGAGCGCACTTCCTCCTGGCTGGGCCAGGATTGTTCCGGTTGGCGGATGCCCAGCCTGTCCAGCAGGGCCAGCGCCGTCTTGGGGCCGGGGATGCCGTCCGCATCCACGCCCAGGTGCTGTTGAATCAATTTCCAGTATTTTTTCATAGGGAGCCACGCTAGAAACTCCCTCCGGAAAGTTCCACATTTTTCCTTCCAGCGTCATTCCTGCCTTTACGGCGGGAGGCAAAAAAAGGCCGTTTGTCCTTTTATGTTGCGGAAAAGATTCATTCTGCTACACTTTTGTTTACCTTTTATTTTATGAATTCAGAACCATCCAACGTTGTCAAATTTTACAATGGGGAACAAATTCCCCTGGAACTGCATAAAGTCCGCGTGGTGCAGAAGCTGCATCTTGTCCCCGTGGAACGCCGCCTGGAAGCCGCACGGGAAGCCGGGTTCAACACCTTCCAGCTCAGCACGAACGATGTCTATCTGGACATGCTGACGGATTCCGGCGTCAACGCCATGAGCGACAACCAGATCGCCGCCATGTTCCGGGCGGATGACGCCTATGCCGGTTCCCAGAGCTTTGACCGCCTGAAGCAGGCTGTCCGGGATGTCTTCGGCAAGGAATACCTTCTGCCCGCCCACCAGGGGCGCGCCTGTGAAAACATCATTGCCCGCACCTTCGTGAAGCCCGGGGACGTGGTTCCGATGAACTACCATTTCACCACCACGCACGCCCATATTGACCTGAACGGCGGCAAGATTGAGGAACTGGTGGCTGATGAAGCCGTCAATCCGGTCAGCACCAATCCCTTCAAGGGCAATCTGGACCCCGGCAAGCTGCGG
>Ga0224751_1066_pt1 | contig 11628 bp, 9 predicted proteins | sample LIM_F_Vancomycin_FD_182073 | JGI IMG/M metagenome (GOLD analysis project Ga0224751, IMG submission 182073) | Enriched cells from gastrointestinal tract of the lab mouse from Pacific Northwest National Laboratory (PNNL), Richland, Washington... | ecosystem: Host-associated > Mammals > Digestive...
CTCAAATGAGTGAGTGATCCGGACACGGGCAATCCTTCCAATCTCCAGACGTTTGGCGGAAACGAATACTTCTCCGTCAATCTCCGGAGCATCAAACTGGGAGCGTCCGATGAAGACATCATTACGGCCGTCATATCGTTCAATCAGCACAGGAATTTCCATACCGATTCTCTTTCCGTTGCGCTCATGGGAAATTTGACGCTGGACTTCCATCAGCACATTAGCTCGATATTCCTTAACATCATCAGGTATTTGATCAGGCAATCTGGAAGCTGGGGTATCCTGCTCCCTAGAATAAGTAAACACACCTAAACGGTCAAATTTTATTTCTTTCACAAAATCAACCAGACTCTGGAAATCTTCCTCTTTTTCACCGGGAAATCCGACGATAATGGAAGTACGCAGGGCGGCATCCGGAATGAGCGAGCGAATTTTTCGGATCAATTCCCTTGAATCTTTTTGTCTTCCGGGTCTTCTCATCCTCTTGAGCACCGAATCTTCACTATGCTGAAGCGGAAGATCGATATATTTACAGATCTTTGGGTTGGTTGCGATTGTTTCAATCAATTCATCTGTAAAAAAACCTGGATAGGCATAATGAAGCCTTACCCATTCAATTCCCTCAATCGCGCTAACCTTATTCAGAAGTTCAGGAAGCACATAAGAGTCATAAAGATCGATTCCGTAATTCGTTGAGTCCTGGGCAATGAGGCTTATCTCTTTCACCCCCTGTTCGGAAAGCTGACGAACTTCTGCCAGGATCGATTCCATGGATCTGCTGCGGAACTTCCCCCGCATAATTGGAATGCTGCAGAATGTACAGTTGTTATCACACCCCTCCGCAATCTTGACATAAGCGGTATATCTAGGGGTGGTGATCTGTCTTGGCAGCGCTGCCTCGTAATTGAATACAGGATTTCCTACCAGAATCGGTTTTTTTCCATTCAGCGCCTGGTCAATGATATCATTGATTTTATGGAAATCTCCTGTGCCTACAATTCCGTCAATCTCAGGAAGTTCTTTCATTAACTCTTCTTTATATCTTTGAGTCAAGCAGCCTGATACGATCAGAGCCTTGAGATGTGCGGTTTGTTTCAATTCCGCCATATCCAGAATCGTATTGATGGATTCTTCTTTAGCTGCATCAATAAACCCGCACGTATTCACGATAATCACAGTAGCCTCTTCCGCTTGATCTACAAGCGAAAAACCCCGCTCGTTAATGAGACCACCCATAATTTCGGAGTCGACCAGGTTCTTTTCACAGCCAAGGGTGACGACTTTCACTTTCTCTGACATGTTGAAACCTCCAATTTCCCTCCTAGCCATTCCATACAAGTATAATACAAGCGGATGAACAGTGTCAAAACAGCAGAAACCCAGAACGGAGAAGGAATCTCACGTTCTGGGCTTATGATCGGATACCACGATGTAAAACGGTTCAACGCATATTTATAAATTGTAATTCCAATGGCAGATCCGCCTGTTTCAAAAGCTGGATAACCCGTTGCAGATCATCCCGGCTTTTGCCGCTTACCCGGAGTTGGTCACCTTGAATTTGGCTTTTGACTTTCAGTTTGGAATCACGGATCAGGATATTGATTTTTTTGGCATTTTCCTGGTCAATGCCCTGCAGCAGGGAAATTTTTTGGCGTACCGTTGCAGCTGCTGCCGGCTCCACTTTCCCGTAATTCAAATGTTTCAAGGATATTCCGCGTTTTACCATTTTGGTAATCAGGATATCCAGTACATTTTGAAGTTTAAATTCATCATCAGACGTAACAATAAGGCCCTCTTTTTCCAGTTTGATGTCGCTTTTGCTATTTTTGAAGTCAAACCGGTTATCAATCTCCCTTAAAGCTTGCTGGACCGCATTGTTAAGTTCCTGCATATCCAGTTTTGAAACAATATCAAATGAATTTTCGCTGCTCATACCAACACGTCCTTTCCCATCAGAACCTTTAGCGGCCAGATTTGGTTCCGCTGGTAGAATTTGAGTTCGAAGAACTGTTTTTAGAACCAGATGAATTGGTTTTGTTTGCAGAGCTATTGGTTGTATCCGAGTTCGAGCTACTATCCGTTCCGGTTGAATCTGTGGATAAGCCGCTATCCGATTCAAGCAGAAATTTCACTTTTTTAGGATTGCTGGCATTACCCAGATCGATTTTTTGCCCGTTCACGGTTACTTCAATGGAGTTTTGCTTCCCTACATTGATGAAAGCCCCTCCTTCTACTGTATATGAAGCCGAAAGCCCCTGACCTAAGGTTTCAGTTTTGATCAGTTTCTTCTTGGTCCCTTTTGTATCAAGAAGTTGATCTATCTGATACCACACTTTATCCTTAGCTTTCAGTTCGATCTCCAGTTTGTTCGTTCCGGAAACTGTGTACGTATCCAAGCTTTTTGTCGTTTCCGTCTGTTTTAAAGATGCCTCCGGAGTTGGTGTAGGGGTTGGTGTTGGCTGAGGCGTCGCAGAGGCTTCCGGGCTTGAGCTTGGGCTAGGGGATTCGGATTGCTTCTCCGTTAAGCGGTTTGGAGATGCTTCCGGCGTATTTCCGCCTGTTGAACCGCTGCTTCCCTGGTAAGCAAAAAAGTACACGATTCCCACGATAAGAGCTACGAAGCAAACCACCATGACAGTGGAAGCCCATTTGCTGGTCTGGTCTGAAGATCTCGGCCCACCTCCAGATCGGCTTCTTGGCCGGAGCGGTTCAGGTGCGTGTTCCGGTTCCTCGGGAACTGGATTCACCTTTTGATACATATCTAATACTTCATTAGGATCAAGGCCCACGGCTTCAGCATAACTTTTTATAAACGCTCTTACATAGAAACTGCCGGGCAGTACTTTGTAATCTCCTTCTTCGATCGCTTCCAGATAGCGCACACGAATTTTCGTCATCTCTTGAAGTTCTTCCAGGGAAAGCTTCTTTTCCAATCTGGCATTACGAAGAAATTGGCCCAGTTCAGACATGTCATCACCTCCGTTTAGTAATTCCTAAGTAGCTTGTCATCATAATTCGGAGTTAAAATGGCTCCACATTATAAGTGAAACTATTGTAATTGATCTCCTCATCCGGATTGTTTCTGAGTTCAATAATATAGGTAAAATTATCGTATGTGTAATGCGACTCCTTCACAAAAATATCCGGATGCTCAATTACTTTGGTCGCAGGCATTGCCATAATCTCCTGCAGCAGGCTGAAATGCTTCTCGTTGGAACGAAGTGTTGAGACAATTCCATCTATAATAAACACATTATTGGAAGACATCTCATCTTCAGAAAGCTGACTCCGCACGGTTTGGCGAAGCAAAGTAGACGAAACAAACGTCCAGCGCTTATTGGAACATACACTGCCTGCAATGATGGATTCTGTTTTTCCAACCCGGGGCATTCCCCGAAGGCCTATTATCTGGTTGCCTTCCCGCTTGAACACTTCCCCGAGAAAGTCAACAAGCAGTCCAAGTTCTTCTCTGGTAAAACGAAAAGTCTTGCGGTCATCGGAATCCCTCTCTATGTATCTTCCATGCCGTACTGCCAGTATATCAACAAGCTTAGGTGCCCTCAAGGCAGTGATAGTAATATTATCCACTTTTTTCAGCATTTTACCCATTAATTCGATTTTTTCATCATCGTTGGTTTGCAAAAGCATGCCGCGCGTCCGGTCTTCAACCCCATTGATGGTCACAATGTTTATATCGAGCATTCCCATAAGAGAAGCGATATCTCCCAGCAAACCCGGACGGTTTTTATGGATTCTGTATTCCATATACCACTGTTTTACTTCCATTCCGATCACCCTCTTCGTCCAAGATGCTGTCATTCTCCTATGTTATATTCCAAAACACCCACACTAGTTCTACAAAATGATCCAAAGTCCTCCCAATATCTTTTAATTCTTATCAAATTTTAATTGGGAAAACTCCTGTTCCGTATACGATTGTATACCTGGACGGAACTCCTGGTTCATTTTTCCTAACTGGTTGTCGAGAACCGCATCCCATTTCATTTCAGCGGAAAAGGAAGAACTCGTATCGATTAATGGTAGATTCAGCGCTTTCAGCTTGGAGCTTTTAGTTTCATCCGCACCCGCATACAGTACAACCCAATTAGGCCGATATTTGGTTACCTGCTGTTTGACCCTATCGAGCCATTTATCGTCCGTATCCAAGTATACTACACGATCGCTCTCATTTGAAATATTCCATTCTTTTGGTATCGGCTTATCTTTTACCGTAAGCCAAATAATGGAATCCCCAAGCTGATTATGTAGTTTTACCCAACTCTCCATTTGATTGTCAATGTTTTGCTGGTTAATTTCGACGATCTGTACATTATCTGCTTTTTCCGGTACAGCATTAGTCAGGCTGCCATTCGGTTTGTTTTGAAGAAGAATGAATTTCGTTTTCTTAACAGCCTCCGCCTCCTTAGCGGCTCCATCCAATAATGAATCACCCATAACATAAACGTAATCATAAGGTTTGGCCTCAATTTCTTTAGCAATTTCATCACTCCAGCTGTCCGCATTCTGTTTCCAATTGAACACAAGCTGATTATCCTGATGCCATCGCTCAAGCACTTCACTTATTTTTGTTTGATCTTCCTTTATTTTGCCGCTTGTCACCAAATAAACAGCATGTTTATTTGCCATCACTTCAGGCTTGATTTCGGGCAATCCACGGTTGCCGCACCCGGCAAGCACAAGTAGACAAACACTGATGAGAGCGGCTCTGGTGCTTTTTCTGCTGCTTTTCATTTTCTAGTATCCTTTCATTTCTAGCAAACATAGTGAGTCCGAGTATATATTTAAGAAACATGGAAAAGCCTCCATAAGGAGGCTCATTTGATTGTACCATGTTTTAAGATTTGTCTACAAGTTTCACCATTAAGCGGGCCAATACACGCTTTTCGTCCTCATTACCAACATCCCATAATTCTTTAAGCAAACGCTCCTCTTTATTTTTGGGGTCGACTTTATCGGCTAAGAATTCACCGATTTGGAAGGCAAGCTTGGAAATGGTTTCTTCGTTCATGCCCGACTTTTCTGCCGCATTTACACGCTCCGCCAGAAATTCTTTCCATTTATCGAATACAGTCAGTACCGTAGCCATCCGGGGTAGCCTCCTTTCGTATTTGTAGAAAGTAATTACAGCTTTACTTTCTGCAACAAAGAAAGCAAATATGCGTCTCAGCCGGGGGCCAAAATACGGCAGACCCCGCCTTTAGTCGTTATAAGTAACGGTTTTAGGTTAACCAGCCGCCATTTGGGCTTATGATTTGTCCGGTTATATATCCGGATTCCGGCAGTGCTAGAAAATAAACCAGAGATGCCACTTCATCCGGGTAACCCAAACGGCCTATTGGAATCTCTTGTTCAATTTCCATTTTTTCCTCACTTGTAAATCCGCCCATCATGTCCGTATCGACTGCTCCGGGTGCGACAGCATTTACTGTAATTCCCGAAGGTGCAAGCTCCTTGGCCAATGCTTTGGTAAAAGTATTTATACCCCCTTTGGTTGCGGAGTAAAGTACTTCACAAGAAGCCCCTGTAATCCCCCAGATGGATGTGACATTGATGATACGGCCATATTTGCGGCTGATCATGGAAGGCAGGAAGGATTGAGTACACAAAAAGGTACCTTTAAGATTTACGTCCATCACTTTGTCCCATTCCTCTTCCGTAATGTCGGTAAATAATCCGTAATGATCAATTCCAGCATTGTTTACGAGAATATCCGGAAAGAATCCGTGGACACTGAGCTTATTCTTCATGGATTCGATCTGTTGCTTGTCTCTGAGATCAGCTGTTACTGTCATTACATTGGCGCCTGCTTCCATGCAATCACGGGCTACCTGATTGGCCGCTTCATGGGAATGCCGATAATGAATCACCACATTCATACCAATTGATGCAAACCGGCGTGCAATTGCCGCCCCAATACCCCTGCTGCCTCCTGTAATCAGAACCGTTTGCTTAGGAAAAGGGCGTTCTTCCATCAAAGGATATCACTCCGTACTATAGATATAGCCATCTGGTCCCAGTTGAAATGTTCACGTAAACGCTGTGTCGCCTGCTGCAGGGAAATCTGCTTGTAGACTTCTAAAAAATCAAACAGATCGATTTGTTTCATCCGGTACTTTGTAAACTCATTGGCTATGGCCTCAGGTGAATTCAGCATCCGAAGGAAATTGCCGATTTTCTTTTTTCTTGTCCGCTCAAATATTTTCTCATCAAGCCCTTTTTCAATCACCTTATTTACTTCTTCTTTAATCCGATCAAGAAGCTTTCCCGGATCCCTGGTATCTCCACCCGCCATGGAGAATGCATATTCAGCGGTAGAATTATACTCGTACCCGAAGGAATCGGAAATCAGGCCTTCATCATATAGCTGCTGGTATAGATCAGAGCTTGAGCTAAACAAATAATCAAGCACAAGCTTGGTGGTTAGTTCTTGGACAAGCAGTTCCCTGCCCTTTACTCCGGGGGCCATCTCCTTGATGCCAAATAAACATTTTGGAAGAGAAACAGGAAGAACTATTACCCTTTTTTTCTCTTGTATTTCATAAGGCTCCTGCTCAAAATAACGGCGGATCATGCCTTGGGGTTCAAATGTTTTGGCCGCTTGGTTACTGCGAATAAGCTCCATAATGCTTTCCGGATTGATTCCGCCCACTACAAAGAGAATCATGTTGCTTGGATGGTAAAACGTGTTATAGCATTCATACAGTGTCTCTTTCGTTATTTTCGAAATAGATTCGACGGTTCCCGCAATATCAATGCGTATGGGATGTTTGCTGTACATAGCTTCAATCAGGCTGTAATAAGATCTCCAATCCGGATTATCGCGGTACATTTGGATTTCTTGCCCAATAATTCCTTTTTCTTTTTCCACGTTCTCGTCGGTAAAATAAGGATGCTGAACAAAATCAATCAGCGTTATCAGATTATCTTCAATGTGTTCAGTCGCGGTAAATAAATATGTTGTCCGGTCAAAGCTTGTAAAAGCATTGGCAGACGCTCCCTTATTAGCAAAATTAGAAAAAATGTCCCCTGTCGGCTCTTCAAACATTTTATGCTCCAGGAAGTGGGCAATTCCATCGGGAACCCGGATCTCTTCCCTGCCCTCAACCTGAAAATGATTATCAACAGACCCGTACCGGGTAGTAAACGTGGCATAGGTTTTTTTGAAGCCCGCTTTGGGGAGGATAAAGACCTGAAGCCCTCCCGGCATCTTTTCCGTATACAAGGTTTCTTGCAAATGAGGGTATGGGATTTGTTTCATGCCTGGTCTCCTTTCCGGTCACGCAGAAAATAGATCGTATCCAGCTGCACTTCCTCCGCGACAGCCCTGATATCCGCGATTTGAATATCTTCAATCGAATTGATCAGTTCGCTTACGGAACGTTCTTTTCCTGATAATACGGCATTAAAATCAAAGGCCACTATGTCAAATGCCGAATCCTGCATCTCCCGCAGCTGATTGGCAATCATGGCTTTGGTCTGAAGAAGTTCGGTATCATGTATATTTCCCTGCTTCATAATTTCGAGTTGTTCCTTAATAATTCTCACCGCTTTATCATAATTGCCTATTTCGATTCCGGATTGGATGGTAAGGATTCCTTTATGCCCGTCAAACCTGGACGCTGCATAATAAGCAAGACTCGCTTTCTCGCGTACATTGGTGAAGAGCTTGGAATGTGGGTATCCCCCCAAAATACCGTTGTACATTAATGCGGCCGGATACTGGTCATCACTGTATGTAACGGGTATACGAAGACCCATGTTCAATTTCCCCTGATTTACATCAAGCCGTTCAATCACTGTTTTGGCCGCTTCCTGTTTTTGGAACAGCTTTGGACGATTATAGGTTTGGGGAGTATTAGGCTTGAACCGGAAAAATTTCCTTGCCAGCTTTTCAACTTCCTTCAGAGAAGTATTTCCCGTTACATAAATATCAACGGGAGCTTCACTCAGCCAGGATTCGTATTGCTCATATAGACTTTGCGGTGATATTTTATCCAGGTCCTGGGTTCTTCCCAAAGGATGCAGCCGATACGGTTCTCCTTCGCACATTTCTTCTAAACAGCGTTCACTGGCGTAACGGATTTTATCGTTAACAATAGACTCCAGTTTTTTGCGAAGGGTCTCTTTCTCGGCATCCACATACTTTTCACGGAAACCACCTTGTTCCTTTAAGGGATTGGTGATGGTATCCCCTAAAAAGGCTATAGCTTGCTCCAAAAGGGATTCTCTTGATTCCACGAAACTATCCTGAATGATATCCATTCGGAACTGTACAATTTGATAATCGCCCCGCTTATAAATATCGAAACCGAATCCCGCGCCATACATTTCATCCAGTTTTTCCCGAAACAGACGGGTCTCGGGCAACCGCCCGGTTCCCCTTCGGAGTACAAATGGCATTAAAGCGGTAGGTGTTACAGTACTCTCCGCAAGCGGGCGTCCCATATAGACGGAAATACTGAATGTTTTAAACTGGTCAGTGGGCAGTACATGAAGACGAACCCCTCCTGCTATGCCGCGTTCAAATTCAATTTGCTTCAAGAATCATGCTCCCTTCACCAATTCTTATTTGGACGAATTGCCGTCCGAATTGTTTAAGTGATTAATCCAAGACACTCGGGTATTAGCTTATTGATTTAATTCCATTATATTCATATATAAAGAGAGGAAGCAACCGGAGTGGTTGTTCCTCTGCTGGAGAAATGTATTATTTACAGAAGATATGCTTTCCGATTTGTTTTACCTGGGGTCTGGACCAGATCCATTTGGATGTTGCCGTTTCCGGGTTAAAGTAATAAGTACATCCTCCAGACGGGTCCATACCGTTCAGTGCATCCCGTACCGCCTTCTTTGCAGTCTCGTTGGGCGCTAACCAGATTTGGCCGTCTGCTACAGCCGTAAAGGCTCCTGGTTGGAAAATCACACCCGAAATGGTGTTAGGGAAGCTTGGCGAATCCACCCTGTTAAGGATAACTGCGGCGACTGCAACCTGCCCGATATAAGGTTCCCCTCTTGATTCTCCGTAAACCGCATTTGCCATCAAGTTAAGATCCTGCTCAGAAAAGCCTTTATGATTGGATGGGGTGAGCTTCGTACTTGTATCCGGCTTGGCAGCACCTGCACCAGCTCCTGCTCCTGGACCAACCTTTTCTTTCTTTGCAGTCGGAGGTAATTCCCCAGCAGTAGGCTTATATTGTTTGGTAGCTTCCCATAACTTCAATTTCGTTTTAGGTCCTACTAACCCATCCACCTGCAATCCAAATTCACCTTGGAAACATTTCACACTTTGCAAAGTTTGATAGCCAAAATCTCCATCCACTTTCCCTTTATAGAATCCCAAAAATTTCATACGGCCTTGAAGCTCATAAACGTCGGAACCTTTCGTCCCGTATTTGACCAGATTTTTACTAAAAGTCTCCTCTGTTTGTCCGGTATGCTGTTTGAATTGGAATGCAACAAAAAGTGCGAATACCACACAAACTGTGATCAGTATCAGCCGTTTATTCATAGTAGTTAATCAACCTTTCTTTTGTAGTGGCAGCCTTTTATTGCTTATTATGAGAAAGGATGAAAACTTCTATGCACCACGATTAGCGAATGGGCTGTCTTAAGACGAATTGGATTACGAATAGTTATATGAATGGAAAATGCAAGCAGTTTGCTGGTATTCAAAAACGGCACCCCCATTATTGGGATGTGCCGCTTTGCATATAGACAAAAGATATTCTCAATAGAATCAATTTCATCATACAACTGGTGAGCGCTTAATGGAGAAGATAGAGATAAATTCGGTCCAGATTTATCTCTATCTTGTACCCGTTCGAATGGAAATCTAAATGATGAAATGGATTCAATACATTACTTATTTAAGAGGAAATACGGTTTTGCTGGTATTGTTCCAATGAAATAAGTACCTCACGCGGCTTGCTTCCCTCATAAGGACCGATGATACCTTTTGCTTCCATAGCGTCAATCAGTCTTGCCGCCCGGGTATATCCAATCCGCATTCTGCGCTGAAGAAGAGAGACCGAAGCCTGGCCTCCTTCCAGCACAATTTGTACAGCCTGGTCATACAGCTCGTCCTCAAATTCCTCATGGGTATCTGACTGTTCTTCTACCTCAGGTACCATTTCCTCCTGATAATTGGCTTGCTGCTGGTCCCTGCAGTAACGAACGACTGCTTCAACCTCCTGATCGGACAAAAATGCCCCCTGAACGCGAATCGGTTTAGATGCACCAACGGGCAAATAAAGCATATCTCCCCGTCCAAGAAGCTTTTCCGCTCCTACCATATCCAGGATGGTACGGGAGTCCACCTGGGAAGATACGCCAAAAGCAATACGCGAAGGAATGTTAGCTTTGATTACGCCAGTGATGACATCAACAGAGGGCCTTTGAGTAGCGATAATCAGGTGAATCCCTGCAGCCCTGGCCATTTGGGCCAGACGGCATATCGCATCCTCCACGTCATTCGCCGCAACCATCATCAGGTCTGCAAGTTCATCTACAATCACTACATAATACGGCAGGGGAGCTTCCGTTCCGTTCTCATTCAGCATAGCATTGTAGCCCTCAATATTTCTGGTCCCGCTTTTTGAGAATAGTTCATAACGCCGTTCCATTTCACTGACAATTTTCTTCAGGGCCAGTGATGCTCTTCGCGGATCCGTGACCACCGGGGCAAGAAGATGGGGAATGCCATTATATACGTTGAGTTCTACCATTTTGGGATCAATCATCATAAACTTTACTTCGTTCGGCTTTGCTTTGTACAAAATGCTTGTAATAATCCCGTTAATACAAACCGATTTGCCCGATCCTGTTGCTCCGGCAACCAGTAAATGCGGCATCTTGGTAAGATTTCCGACAATAGGCTGACCGGAAATATCCCTTCCGAGCGTAATAGAAAGCTTCGAGGCTGATGATTGAAAAGCAGAGGTTTCCATTACTTCTCTCATTGTCACCACAGAAACTTCTGAATTAGGAACTTCAATCCCTATGGCTGATTTTCCGGGTATTGGAGCCTCCATACGGATATCTTTGGCAGCAAGGGCAAGGGCAATGTCATCTGTCAAACCCACAACACGGCTAACCTTCACTCCTACATCCGGCTGGATCTCGTATCGGGTAACCGCAGGCCCTCTGACAACAGCAAGCACTTTAGCTCTTACTCCAAAACTTTCCATGGTAGCTTCAAGTTTACGAGCATTGGCTTTATGATCAGTGCCTTCCCCGTTTTTATTTGAAGCAGGTTGTGACAATAAGGAAAATGGCGGGAGCACATACGGCTTTACCTGTGAGGCCGGAATGTCCGCTTCAAGCGCTCCGGCCTCCTCTTCCTTCATGGCCTGATGCTCATGGGAGACCGGCTGTGATTGGACGGATTGGGCGGATTGCCCTGATGCCGTTTTAGTATTTATATCAGGGTGATCCAGAAAATCTGTGATGACCGGTTCTGTAGGGATTTCATTCTGTCCGGCCTGATAAACTGTTATTTCTTCCGCTTCTTCGTGCGCTTCTATCCAATCCGTGTCCTCTTCCTCTATATGGTCTCGAGCTGCTTGTTTTGGCTGGAAAAGCTCCAGGAATACCGGTTTTTTCCTTTTC
>Ga0224751_1011_pt6 | contig 11366 bp, 8 predicted proteins | sample LIM_F_Vancomycin_FD_182073 | JGI IMG/M metagenome (GOLD analysis project Ga0224751, IMG submission 182073) | Enriched cells from gastrointestinal tract of the lab mouse from Pacific Northwest National Laboratory (PNNL), Richland, Washington... | ecosystem: Host-associated > Mammals > Digestive...
GCCTGCGTACCGATCATCAGCAGGGCTGCCAGCAGCACCATGGAGGCAAGCCCCAGGTAAAGCGTGGCGCGCCAGGCCGTGGTGCGGCGGTCGCCGCGTCCATACAGGCCGATCATCACGAAGGTGGGGATAAGAGCCAGTTCATGGAAGGCGAAGAAGGAGATTATGTTGTCGGACAGGAACGCCCCGGTGGCGCCTGCGGAAATCAGAAGGGCGGAGTTGTACCAGGAAGCTTCCCCCCCCCTGGGGCGGGTTGGTGCCCAATACGGTGGCGAAGGTAACCAGGATGGTCAGCAGCAGCATTACTTTGGACAGGGCCGGAGCCAACGTGAGCTGGAGGTCCATCCCTTCAAAACGGGACCAGCAGGAAGAACAGCCGTCAAAGCTAACCAGGGCCCAGATGCCGAGGGCCAGCGTCAGGGAGGCGCTGAGCAGGGCTGTCGGGCGTGCGGGCGCCTTGCACAGACCGATGAGGGCCGCGGCAATCAGAGGAATGAGAACAAGCCAGATAAGCATGGTATGTGATTGGTTGGTTAGGTTAGCAGGAATAGAAGACGGTAAAGTAGATGACCAGGAGCAGGCCAATGCCGAAGAGAGCCGTATAGGCGGCCATGTTGCCGGACTGCAGGCGGCGCAGCAGGGAGCCTATGGCGGCGGTCAACCGCGCCAGTCCGCCAACGATGAGGCCGGAGATGATGAACTGGTCCATAAAGTCGATGATGGCGGCTAGAACGCCTTGGACTCCCCTGACCAGCACTTTATCATAGAACAGATCAATATAAAGGCGGTTGGCGAGAGCCCGGGAAACGGCATTGCCGGAGAGTTTGTCAGAAGCCGGGGAGCCTGCGTAGAAGGCAGCCGCCAGCAGGATTCCGAGCACCAGCGCCCCCATGGAGACGTAGAAGGGCATGCCCATGTGGAAGCTTTCGGAAACGAATCCGTTGAAAGGAACCAGCCTGTCTGCGATGAACCCGTAGCCGGAGATGAGAGCCAGGACAGCCAGAATCAGCAGGGGCACCAGCATGAGGCCGCCAACTTCCGAGGCGTGTTCCGAACTGTGGCTGCGGCTCTTGCCGAAGAAGACCACAAAGATGACACGCATCATATAGAAGGTTGTCAGCAGGGCTACGCCCGCGCCGATCCAGAAGAAGACCGGGTTTTTGCGAAGGGCTGCTTCCAGAATGGCTTCCTTGGAGAAGAAGCCGGACGTGAACGGAATGGCAATCAGCGCCATGGTGGCAATGATGAAGGTGAGGGAAGTCAGCTTCATGCGCTTCATGATGCCGCCCATTTTCCAGATGTCCTGTTCATGGTGGCAGGCGAAGATGATGGCACCGGCGCCCAGGAAGAGCAGAGCCTTGAACCATGCGTGGGTGAAGAGGTGGAACATGGCTGCCTCCCCGGCCAGAAGTCCCAGGGCCATGACCATATAGCCGAGCTGGGAGAGGGTGGAGTAGGCCAGGACGCGTTTGATGTCATTCTGCTGGGTGGCCATGAAGGCGGCGATGACGGCCGTAATGGCTCCGATGCCGGCAATGACATTGCAGGCCAGAGCGGGGAAGGCCTCAATGCCGATGGAGTATTGGACGCGCACCATCATGTAAACGCCGGCGGCTACCATGGTGGCCGCATGGATCAGGGCGGAGACGGGGGTGGGGCCTTCCATGGCGTCCGGAAGCCAGACGTGCAGCGGGAATTGGGCGGATTTGCCCACCGCTCCGCAGAAGAGGCACAGTACCGTAATGTTCAGCAGGTTTTCACTGATTCCTGCGGGTATTTCCATCAGGCTGAAATCCAGCGTGTTGGTCAGCGCCCAGAGAGTCAGAATGCCGATCAGGAAGCCGAAGTCCCCGACGCGGTTGCAGATGAAGGCTTTTTTGGCGGCGTTGGCGGCAGTGTCCCGTGTGTACCAGTGGCCGATAAGCAGATAGGAGGAGAGGCCCACCAATTCCCAGAAGATAAAGGTCATGGCGATGTTGTTCGCCAGGACGATGCCCGTCATGGAGAACATGAAAAGGCTCAGGCATGCGAAGTAGCGTGTTTTGGCCTTGTCGTCCGCCATGTAAGCCAGAGAGAAAACATGGACCAGCAGGCCGATGCCCGTGACCACCAGCATCATGCGGGAGGAAAGGGGATCCAGCACGAAACCCAGGTCCACGGAAAAGATGTCGGAAATCGGGAGCCAGGAGAAGGAATCGGATCCGGTCCGGTCCAGCAGACCCAGGGAAAGGACGAAGGTCGCCAGGCAGGAGAAGGTGGAGGTGAGGGCCGCGACGTCAGGACGTTTGGTCAGCAGGAACCAGTCAAAGGCGGCTACGACCAGCGGCAGGAAGAGCAGAAGCCAGGTGTATTGAATATCAATATTGAACATGTTCGTGGAGTAGTGTGTTGCTCTTAGTCTTTCAGCGTGTTGAGATCTTGCGTGCTGGCCGTGCGCCTGGCCCTGTACAGGGAGACGATGAGGGCCAGGCCGATAGCCACTTCCGCTGCGGCGATGGTCAGGATAAAGATGGAGAGGGCCTGGCCGTCATAGTTGGGCAGGCCCATAGTGCCCTGGGCGCGGGAAAACGCTACCAGGGACAGGTTGGCAGCACTGAGCATCATTTCCAGGCACATGAAGATGACGATGATGTCGCGCCGGACAATCACCCCCATCAGGCCGATGGCGAACAGGACGCCGGAGAGGATCAGATAATGCGTAAGAGGTATCATGGTGATGGCTGTGGTAAGGGGTTCTTTATTTTCCGGAAGGGCGGCGGCTCAGCACGACGACGCCGATGGAAGCCACCAGCAGGGCCAGACCGGCGATGACCAGGCTCCGGTTGTATTTGTCAAACAGGGTACGGCCCAGCAGGGCGGTGTCCGGGAATTCTCCGTTGTCTATCTCCTCACGGATGGTGGTGCCTTCCGGATAGAGGTGGGCGGAACATTGGGGGGAGAGGGGGGGGAGAATGACGGAAGGGGCGCCGTTGTTGCGAAGGCTACAGGCGGGAGTTTCCATTCCGGTTTTGGAGGGGGCTGCGTCCTCCTGCCCGATTTTCAAATCGTTCCAGGCCTGTTCCGCGCTGGCCATCGGGCAGCGGTGCGTTTCTTTGGCGCCGGGCAAAGAATAGATGATGCCAATAAGCTGGCCGAGGAAGAGGCCGGCGATGATGACACCGATAGCGACGGAGAAAGGCCTGCTGAAGGGGGATGTTTCCTGCTTCACATTCAGCAGCATGATGATGAACGCGAAGAGCACCATAATGGCCCCGGCGTATACAAGGATTTGGAGAATGCCCAGGAAGTGGGCTCCCAGCCCGATCATGACGGCGGCGGTGGCTCCAAAGGAAAGAGCCATCATCATGGCGGAGGAGACGGGGTTGCGCATGAAGACGACCATCAGGGACAGGACCACGGCCAGGGCCCCGAAAACGTAAAAAAGTATGTCGCTGGCAAAGATGTTCATAACGTACGGGAAATGGAGTGTTCGGGGGTTATTTGTATTGGTTCCACTTGTTGACCAGCCCCTTGCGGGTGCCGCCCAGTTCGTAGAGCTTGGCCTTGTTGTGGATGGCCTGGGTTTTATCCGTGGGGGTGAACAGGTAGTTATGGCTCATGAAGATGGCCTGTTCCGGGCAGGCTTCCTCGCACATGCCGCAGTAGATGCAGCGCAGCATGTCAATCTGAAATTCCCTGGGGGCTTTTTCCACTTTGCCCCACGGTCCTTCCTGTATGGGGCCGGGGGTGATGGTGATGGCGCGGGCCGGGCAGATGAATTCGCAGAGCTGGCAGGAAACGCAGCGTTCACGGCCGTCTTCGCCTTTCACCAGCACGGGAGCTCCGCGGTAATATTTCGGCAGATGTTTGTCCCATCTGGCTTCCGGATATTGCATCGTAACGCCGATGCCGGAACCGGCCAGTTCTTTTTTGTTGCGGGATTTGCCCAGCAGAGCCAGAACGAGGTGCCTGATAGTGAGCCAAAGACCGCCAAGAATGGATTGCAGATAGAACCGCTCTCCAAGGGAAATCTTCGGACGCTTGATCGTTTTGAAGGCCATAATAGTAATGTTGTCGGAATGAAGAAGGGGGGATTACTTGACGAAGTACAGGATGGCGGCTGTAAGGAAGATGTTGATGACGGCCAGTTCAAAGAAGACCATCCAGCCGAGCTTCATCACCTGGTCATAGCGGAAGCGGGGGAGCGTCCACCGCACCCAGACGAAGAAGAAGGCGAAGAAGAGAAGCTTGAGCACATATGCGATGAGCTGGCAGATGACCGCCACCCAGTTGGCTACGTTTTCATTGAGCCAGCCGTCCAGGCCGAAGCCGATGGACCAGCCCCCCAGGAACAGCGTGATGACAAGGGAGGATCCCACCACCATGGCGGCATATTCCCCCATGAAGAATTGGGCGAATTTCATGGAGGAGTATTCCGTATGGTAGCCGCCCACGAGGTCCGTTTCACATTCGGACATGTCAAACGGCGTACGGTTGGCTTCCGCAAAAATGGAGGTGAGGAATATGATGAAACTGATAGCTACGGGCACCAGCAGTATCCAGCGCTGCCAGCTCAGGCCCTCGCCCCACACGGGAAGCAGGAGCCAGCCGTTGGCGGCCTGGTATTCCACGATGTTGGACAGGTCCAGCGTGCTGTAAATCATCAGCACAGGGATGATGGACAGACCCATGCTGATTTCATAGGAAATCATCTGGGCTGAGGAGCGCACGCCGCCCAGGAAGGGGAATTTGGAGTTGGATGACCATCCGGCCAGCACCAGTCCGTACACGGAGAGGGAGGAGATGGCGAACATCCAGAGGGGGCCTACGCTGAGGTTGGCCACCGCCATGTTGACGTTTCCGTAAGAGGTTTGAAGGTCTCCGGCGAAGGGAACCACGGCCGCCGTCATCAGCGGTGGCGCAAGCACCAGGATGGGAGCGATCCAGAAGTATACGCGGCGTACGAAGGGGGGCGTGAAATCCTGTTTCAGGAACAGTTTGCCGCCGTCCACCATGGGCTGCACGAGACCGAAGATGGGGATGTCGCGGTCCAGGCGGAAAAAACGGCACAGGTTGGCGATTTTGCCGTCATGGGGCAACCCGAAGTAGTCCAGCGTCTTTTTGAACGGCAGGTCGGATTTCATGCCGAAGCGGCGGAAGATGCTTAACGGAATGCCGGCGCGGTTGGGGCCTACGCGGTCCTGGATCCAGGCGGCCACCCGGCGTTCAATGTATACGCAGACCGGAATGAACAGAATGGTGATGGCAAAGCAGATGACGATTTTGATCAGCAGAGTGATGATATAAAACCACACAGGGTTGCTGAGCACCTCGTCGCAAAAGGTTAGAATCGAATCAATCATGGCGGATTAACAGGTTGTATGCGTGTGAAGTGTGATTAGCGGCCCTGGTTTTTTTCGCGTTCCACCACGGGAATGGTGACACCGGTTTCCAGAATGGGCTGGCCCCCGTCTCCGATGGAACCCCAGGAGACTCCATTGAGTGCGCCGTATTCCGTGCTCATGGCGGTGAGGATGTCCAGGGCGGAGTTGAAGTCTTTCAGAGCAGGATTGCCTCCCAGCAGAAGGGTGATGTCTCTGAAAATCTGCCAGTCGTCCCGGGCGTATCCTATGGGCTGGATAGCGCGGTTCAGGCGTTGAATACGGCCCGTGACATTAATCATGGTGCCGAATTTTTCAGCGTAGGTGACGCCCGGCAGAACCAGGTCCGCATGGCGCGCCGTTTCATTGGCGCTGTGGGCGGTCATGAACAGGTAGTCCAGCTTGTCCAGATCTTCCGCCGTGAAGCCTGCTTCCGGGGAGATGAGGTCTTCCCCCAGGGAGAGGATGCCCTTGATGGAACCGCTGCGAACTCCTTCGCGAATGGCGTCCAGCCTGGAACCGGGTTCGATATCCAGCACCAGCCTGGCCCCGTTCGTGTTCGGGTTGCGATCCGCAGAAATAAGCATGCCGTCGCTTTCTCCCATGCGGGGAACGATGTCCACCATATCCGTGCCGATTTGGGCGGCCAGATGGCGGACCATGTAAAGTTCTTCATTGGTCATGCGCCCGGAGGCAATGATGGCGAGCTGGTTCGGAGCAATGCGCTTGACGGCTTCCGCGGCGGAAGCCAGAGCCGGTTCCCAGGTGGAGGGGCGGTGGGGCGCTTCCGCATCCGTACGGATGACGGGCTGGGGAATGCGGGTTTCCGCATTGATATATTTGTAGTTAAGGCGGTGAGAGTCCGGCATCCAGCAGGAGTTTACGGCATCATTCTGGCGCGGGGTAATGCGGTATACCTTGTCTTCCCTTGTCCAGAGGGTGATATTGGTGCCCGTTCCGCAGTCCACGTCAATGGTCTTTGTTTCCTTCAGGAACCAGACGCGCATTTTAAAGCGGAAATCCTTGGAAGTAAGGGCTCCTACCGGGCAGAGGTCCACGGTGTTCATGGAGTAGTTGCTGTCCAGCTCGCGGCCGGGGTAAACCGTGATGGCGTTGAAGGTGCCGCGTTGGGACATGGTGAGCACCTCATCGTGCATGATGTCGCGCATGAAGCGCACGCAGCGGCCGCAGAGCACGCAGCGTTCTTGGTCCAGGTTCACGCGCGGGCCAATGCTCAGGTTTTTCCCTTTTTTGGTCTTTTTCTCTTCAAAACGGCCTTCCACCTGGCCGTAGTCGTTGGAGTATTCCTGAAGCTTGCATTCCCCGGCTTGGTCGCAGATGGGGCAGTCCAGAGGGTGGCTGGTGAGCAGGAATTCCATTACGCCGCGGCGCGCTTCACTGGCCAGGGGGCTGTCCGTGCGGATGCCCATGTTTTCCGCCACCGTGTTTGCACAGGAGATGATGGGGCGGGGCATCCACTGGATGCGCTGATAGCCGTTTTCATCATAGGAGGGTGTCTGTCCCGGAGCGAGCCTGGGCGGCATCCCCTGTTCCACCATGCACATGCGGCAGGAGCCGGCGACAGCCAGCTTGGGGTGGTAGCAGAAGCACGGAATGGGCACGCCCACGGAACGGCAGGCGTCTGCAATCCGCGTGCCGCGCGGGAACCGGTGCCACGTTCCGTTGATTTGGACGTTCACCTTGCCTTCCGCGGCGGCAATGTCTTTGGGGAGTTTGGAAGCTTCTTCACTCATGATGACGGATGGGAGAGGGATGGTTTTGAGAACTGGTGTTGCGTGCTGCTGTTTAGCGGGTGAGGAAACGGTTTTGCTCCCTGCCTTCCTCCGTGTGGGGCAGACAGGCGTTGAATGGATCCGTCAGGGCTACGAATTCTTCCTTGAATTTGGAGACCATGGCCTGGGTGGGCCAGGAGGCGGCTTCACCAAAGGCGCAGACCGTTTTTCCTTCAATCTGGTTGGCCACTTCAATGAGCAGATCCACATCCGACGGGGCGGCTTTTCCTTCCAGGATGCGGGTGCTGAGTTTCATCATCCACGGACAGCCTTCCCGGCAGGGAGTGCACTGCCCGCAGGATTCATGGGCGTAGAAACGGTTGATGTTGTTCATGGCCCAGGGCATGGAGCGGGAGTCGTCCATGACGATGACCGCGCCGGAACCGGACATGGAGCCGTGCCGGGCGATGCTGTCCAGATCCAGCGGAATGTCGAAGAAGGTGATTTTTCCCATGGTGCCGTCCGGATTCTGCACTTTGTATTCCGCATCCGTGCGCATGACCTTGGAGGAGGAGCCTCCGGGTATCACGGCCTTGAACTGGCGTCCTTCCCGCGGGCCGCCGCAGACGTCATACAGCAGTTCACCGAAGGTCATGGAGCCGGAGACGATTTCATAGAACCCAGGACGTTTGACGTCGCCGGAAACGCCGATGATGCGGGTGCCGGGGGAACGTTTGGCTCCTTCCTGGCTGTAGGCTTCTCCTCCCATGGCCATGATGTGTTTCACCTGGCAGAGGGATTCCACGTTGTTGACAATGGTGGGGCATCCGTACAGGCCGATGGCGGCCGGGAAGTAGGGGGGCTTGATGCGGGGATAGGGGCGATCCCCTTCAAGGGAGTTGAGCAGGGCCGTTTCCTCACCGCAAATGTACGCTCCCGCTCCGCGGTGCAGGTGGATTTCCAGATTATAGCCGGACCCCTGGATATTGCTGCCCAGGAAGCCGCGTTCGCGAGCTTCCTGAAGGGCTTTGAGCATGATTTCCGCGGCGATGGGAAATTCTTCGCGCATGTAGATGTAAGCCTGATGCGCTCCCACCGCGTAGCTGGAGATGACCATTCCTTCAATGAGCTGGTGGGGATCCTGATGGACAATGTAGCGGTCCTTGAACGTGCCTGGTTCGGATTCGTCACAGTTGCAAACCAGGTAAACAGGCTTCGTGTTGTTCGGCGGAATGAAGGTCCATTTCACGCCGGTGGGGAACCCCGCGCCGCCACGGCCGCGAAGACCGGATTTTTTCACCTCGTCAATGACGGCCCTGGGCTCCATGCCGAGCGCCTTTTTCAGTTCTTCATAACCGCCGTCGGCCAGATAGCAGTCAATGGAGGTATTCCAGCCCTCGCGGTTGACGTTTTTCAGAATGCGGCGCGTTTCCCTGGGGTGGGGTTCTTTACCGGGAAGATAGGTGATGCTCATGGCGAAAATCTGGTGCGTGGGAAATGGAAAGGGTTAGGCTGTCTGATATTTGGCAATCACTTCTTCCAGCACTTCCGGAGTGACTTTTTCGTACAGGAGATCGTTGACCATCATGTTGGGGCCAAAGCCGCAGTTGGCCAGGCATTCCACTCCTTCCACGCTCCACAGGCCGTCCGGGCTGACTCCAATGGGGTGGTGGTGGTCGATGCCGTTTTTGTCAATGCCCAGACGCGTGCAGATGGCGTCGAACAGGCTGTCCGCCCCCGCCATGGCGCAGGAAAGAGTGCGGCATACGCGGATGTGGTTTTTTCCAGGGCACATCTGGCGCAGACCGGGATAGAAAGTCACCACGCCCAGAACATGAGCGGCGGAGATATTCAGTTTTTCTCCCACCCAGGCAATGGCGTCGCCGCTGATGAAGCCGAATTTTTTCTGTATTTCATGCAGGATGGGCAGCACGGCGGATTTTTGCTTGCCTTCCGGGTAATGCGTAACGTATTCGCTGGCGGCGGCGTCAAGTTCCGGCGTTACTTCAAAGGCCGGGTAAAACCGTTCGCCCGGGCTGGGCTGGTGGGCGATAGTCGCGTCAATGGCGTTTTCAGCGTAATCGGACATGGGGAGAAAGTTTGGTGTTTGCGTTGAAGTGGATGAAAGTGGCGGGTGTTTAACGGTCGCATTCGCCCATCACGAAGTCGAAGGAGCCGAGAATGGCCGGAACGTCGGAAACCAGGTGGCCTTTCATCAGTTCCGGCAGGATGGACAGGTTGCAGAAGGAGGGGGAGCGCATGCGCAGGCGGTTGGGAAGTCCGCCCCCCTTGGAGTCCAGGAAGAAACCCAGCTCTCCCTTCGGGTTTTCCGCGGCAAAGTAAACCTGCCCGGCAGGGGCGTTCACCCCCATGGTCGTCGTCATGAACTGGCGAATCAGGGATTCCATGTCCGTCAGGACTTTTTTCTTTTCAGGCAGCGTGCCTTTGGTGTCCACCATGTTGATGGGGCCGTCCGGCATGGTTTCAATGACCTGGCGGATGATGCGCAGGGACTGGCGCATTTCTTCAATGCGCACGGTAAAACGGTCGTAGCAGTCTCCGTGTTCGCCTACGGGGACGTCGAATTCGTAATTTTCATATCCCAGATAGGGGGTGAGTTTGCGCAGGTCCCGCTTAATGCCGCTGGCTCGCAGGTTGGCCCCCGTAATACCCCAGGAAAGCGCTTTTTCACGGCTGATGACGCCTACGCCCTGAAGACGGTCAATGAAGATTTTGTTTTTGAGCAGGAGGGCTTCCGTTTCATCAAGGGTTTTGGCCGCTTCATCGCAGAAGACGAGCACTTCCTTGAGCATTTCATTGGGAACATCACGTGTCTGTCCGCCGATGCGGGTATAGGAGGAAGTGAAGCGCGCCCCAGTGAGCTGTTCGTAAAAATTATGGATTTTTTCACGTTCCTCATAACAGTACAGGAAAACGGTCATGGCGCCTACGTCCATGCCGTACACGCCTACGCCCAGGATGTGGGAGGAAAAGCGGGAAAGTTCCAGGGCCAGTACGCGCAGGGCCTGTCCGCGGGGCGGCAGTTTCCATCCCAGCAGTTTTTCCACCGCGCAGGCATAGGCGATGTTGTTGGACAGGGGGGCCAGGTAGTCAAAGCGGTCGGTGTAGGGAACAAATTGGTTGTACTGGATGGTTTCGCCTATTTTTTCCATTCCGCGGTGCAGATGGCCAACCACCGGATCACAGCTGATGATTTCTTCACCATCAAGTTCCAGCACCAGGCGCAGCACGCCGTGAGTGGCGGGGTGGGAGGGGCCCACATTCAGGGTCATCGTTTCTCCGAGCGGTTCGGATGTATTGGTGAGATAGTCTGCGTTAGCGGCTGTATCTGCAATGGCGAAAGTTTTGGTGCTCGTCTTCATGTGGATGTCCGTGCCTGGCTGAACCTGATAATGGTGCCGAATGATTATGCCACTTCACACCATGCGGGCAAGCCAAATGTCAGTTTTTTTGGCATTCCGGGGAGGTGGTGCGCGAGTCTCCTCAACTGATGAATGTTAGTTCTTTCTAACAATAAGCTTTTATATGGAACCTGCCGAATATGGGAAAAAGCGGATTAGGAATCCGGAGTCAACCTACAAATTTGAGAAAAAATAATTTAATGCAAATTTGCTCAGTTATTTCCGAATGGCGGGTGCCGGGAAAACAGGGCTGCCGGGCCTTATGGCTGGACGTGTCCGAACGCAGCGGAGGAGAATCTTCTTCCTTTGTAGCCGGCCTCCCTGCGTAGTTCTTTTCGGGATTCACGCTATATGCGGATTCCTAATCCGTTAGGAAAAAAATATGTTGAAGTCGAGGAGAATTATTGTCTTTCCCATTGCTGTAACATTTTCAGTATTATTTATTTTATATATTATTTCATGGTTTTCCCCTATTGCCGGGGATTCCTTTATTCACGACAGGACGGGGTACCTTGGGCAGTTTCATATCCGCCATGTCTGGAAGGCCTGCGTGGACAGTTACCTGTATTGGAATCCCAGGCTGGGGGAAATGGCTGCGTTTTTTATTACTTCTGCTCCCCGGCTGGTCTGGACGGTCTTGAATCCCGTGTTTGTGCTTGCCCTTGTTCTTGGTCTTTATGTGCTCGCTCTGGGGAGAATGCCCAATCTCCGGCGGGAGTGCGGAGCATGGACGTGGTTGTTTGCTTTAAGCATGTTCGTCTCAGCCGGGGTAACCGTTTATTATGTCTGCCTGACACGCGCAGGCTCCATGAATTATGTGTGGACCGGATGCCTGATCGTATGGTTCATGA
>Ga0224751_1052_pt1 | contig 11358 bp, 5 predicted proteins | sample LIM_F_Vancomycin_FD_182073 | JGI IMG/M metagenome (GOLD analysis project Ga0224751, IMG submission 182073) | Enriched cells from gastrointestinal tract of the lab mouse from Pacific Northwest National Laboratory (PNNL), Richland, Washington... | ecosystem: Host-associated > Mammals > Digestive...
CTAACACATTTCCATTCAAACTTTCCTGTTGACTTCGAATTCATAATCCGCTCAGAACCGGGCATTGCCGGAACATTTGACCTTCCTCCTGACATCAACCGCAACCACCATCCCCATCCATGCAGCCGCATTTCTTTATCAACTGACAGCACGGTCATAAAAACCTCCTTATCCGGAACATTCGTCTCCAAATGCCCGGCGGCCGGAACGGCCGTTATCCGGCAAACGAACGGAACAGCCTCCGAAATGCCGCCGGACAGGCAAATTGCCAGCTTCAAATGCGGAATGGCTCAAGGAGGAAAAGCGGCGCCAAAATGCCCGGCCATGAAACAGCAGGCAGGCCTTTGAAAAAATGGGGGCCTCCGCACCCGCGGAGGCCCCTGCCTTACCCCAAACAACAGAAAACTGCTGCATGCTTCTTTCAGGAATGCATGGCCAGGGCATGCCGGTATTCCACCGGGAATACCTTGATGAATTTGCCGCGTTCTTCCGGCCAGTTGTTTAACAGGTCGTAAGCCCTGCGGCTCCTGGTAGCCATGTAATGCTCGTAAATGAGCTGAAGCAATTCCGCTTCATCGGCGGAATGCGGCATGACCGTTTCCAGGTCCACGCTGCCCAGGTTGCATTTCTGATCGAAGTTGTTGTCCGCATCATACACGTAGGCCAGGCCGCCGGTCATCCCCGCGGCGAAATTGACGCCCACCTTGCCGAGAACCGCCACACGGCCCCCGGTCATGTATTCACAGCCGTGGTCGCCAATGCCTTCCACCACCATTTTGGCGCCGCTGTTGCGGATGGCGAAACGTTCCCCGGCCTGCCCGTGAAGGAAGATGCTGCCGGAAGTGGCCCCATAGCCGATGACGTTTCCGGCGATGACGTTGTCCGACGGTACGTAGGAGATATGATCCGGGGGACGCACGATGATTTTGCCGCCGGACAGGCCCTTCCCAACAAAGTCATTCGCCTCCCCGACAAGTTCAAAGGTAACGCCGGGAGCCAGAAAAGCCCCGAAGCTTTGCCCCGCACATCCGGTGAAGTGCACCGTAAGCGTATCTTCCGCCAGGCCGCGCGGCCCGAATTTCATCACCAACTCACCGGAAAGTTCCGTCCCTACCGTCCGGTCCACATTGCGGACGTCGCGGCAGAGTTCCGTCTTTTCCCCCTTTTCCAGCAGGGGCTTTAATGCCGGCAGCAGATGGCGGCGGTCGTAGTTGTCCAGCGGTTCCTTTTCAAAAGAGGGGTCAAACCTGCGTCCGTCCCCCTCTGCCGCATGCAGGATGGAGGAAAAGTCCAAATGCCGGGCCTTGTAAAAATCTATGGCGCGGTTTACGGAAAGCAGATCCGCCCTGCCTACGGCTTCATCCAGGGAACGAAGCCCCAGGGAAGCCAGGATTTCCCGCGTTTCCTGGGCCACGAAGCGGAGGTAGTTGATGACGTACTCCGGCTTGCCGCTGAATTTGGCCCTCAGGGCCGGATCCTGCGTGGCGACGCCTACCGGGCACGTATTTTCGTGGCACCTGCGGAGCATGGCGCAGCCGATGGAGACCAGGATGGCGGTTCCGAAACCGAATTCCTCCGCCCCCAGCAGGGCGGCCATCACGACATCCCTCCCCGTACGCAACTGGCCGTCCACCTGGAGCCGGACGCGGGAACGGAGTTTGTTGAGCACCAGTGTCTGCTGCGTTTCCGCCAGCCCCAGCTCCCACGGCAGCCCGGCGTGCTTCACGCTGGTGAGCGGAGAGGCGCCCGTGCCGCCGTCGTGGCCGCTGACCACAACCACATCCGCATGGGCCTTCACCACCCCCGCGGCAACCGCGCCGATGCCCACCTCGGAAACAAGCTTGACGGAAACACGGGCATCCGGATTGGAGTTGCGCAGATCGTAAATTAACTGAGCCAGGTCTTCAATGGAGTAAATGTCATGATGCGGAGGAGGAGAGATGAGGCTGACGTTCGGCATGGAATGGCGCAGCCGGGCGATGTATGGATCCACCTTGTGCGCCGGGAGCTGCCCCCCCTCCCCGGGCTTGGCTCCCTGGGCCATCTTAATCTGGAGCTCGGAAGCATGGCGCAGATAATTAATGGTCACGCCAAAACGCCCGCTCGCCACCTGCTTGATGGCGCTGTAGCGGACTTCGCCCCGGGCGTTGGGTTCATAGCGGGCTTCATCTTCCCCCCCTTCCCCGGAATTGCTTTTGGCTCCGATTTTATTCATCGCAATGGCGATGGTTTCATGGGCTTCCGGGCTGAGGGAACCCAAAGACATGGCTCCGGAAACGAAACGGCGCAAAATGGAATCCACGCTTTCCACTTCTTCCAGGGGGATAGCATCCGCCGGAGCAAATTCAAACAGGCCGCGCAAAGTGCAGAGATGCAGCGCCTGACGGTTGCTGTAATCCGCGAATTCCCGGTATTTCCGTTCGTCATTGTCACGCACGGCAGCGCGGAAAGCCTGAAGTGTCTGCGGATTCCAGAGATGGTTCTCCCCTCCTTTCTTATACTTGTACTGCCCTCCCGCATCCAGCTTGTCCCCGTGTTCCGCGTTTTGCGCAGCGCGCTGGTTGCATTCCGCGGCTATTTCATCCAGACCTATGCCTCCTACGCGGCTGACGGTGCCGGGAAAGAATTCGTCAATCAGTTCCCGGTTCAGCCCCACCGCCTCGAACAGTTGGGAGGAGCGGTAGCTGCGCAACGTGGAAATGCCCATCTTGGACATGATTTTAAGCAGTCCCTTGTCTATGGCATTGATGTAGTTTCCGGAGGCTTTCACTACATCCAGAGGGCAGTCCTGCGGTGCGGCCAGGGAAGTAACCGTCGCCAGAGCCAGGTACGGATTGACCGCCGTGGCCCCGAAGCCCAGAAGCAGCGCAAAGTGCATTGTTTCCCTCGCCTCCCCGGTTTCCAGAATCAACCCTACGTCGGAACGCAGCCCGGCGGCCGCCAGCGCGCGGTTCACCACGGAACAGGCCAAAAGACTGGGAACGGGAAGATAGCCGTGCCCTATGTTGCGGTCCGTCAGCACCAGAATGCGCACGCCGGACCTGACCAGGCCCACGGCGGATTCCGCCAGGCTTTCCAGCGTCTCCCGCAGGGCTTTCCCGTCCCCGCCTTCCGGGAACTGGATGGAAAGTCTGGCGGAAGGGAAGCCGGCCTCCCGAATATTGCAGAGGCGGTTGAGTTCTTCATCCGTAATGACGGGGCGCGCCATCTTGATCAGCCGGGCGTGCTCCGGCGTTTCTTCCAGAATGTTGGGATGGTTGCCTATGTATGTAGTCAGGCTCATGACCAATTCCTCCCGGATGGGGTCGATGGGCGGATTGGTCACCTGGGCGAACAGCTGCTTGAAATAATTGAACAGGAGAGGCGCCTTTCCGGAGAGGACGGCCAGCGGCGCGTCATTTCCCATGGAGCCGAGAGGCTCCGCGCCTTTCAGCATCATGGGGCGGATAATCAGCTCCACATCCTCCTGAGTGAATCCGAACTGGCGCTGGCGGCCCACGAGGTCCGGCATTTCCGCAGAGGCGGAAATGGAATCAAACAGGGAACGGACGGAAATTTTGTTTTTCTCCACCCAGCGGCGGTAGGGCATGCGCCTGGCCATTTCATTCTTGGTTTCAGCATCGGATACCAGCCGGTGGTTCACCAGGTCGCAGTAAATCATTTCCCCGGGACGGAGGCGGCCTTTGCGGGCTACTTTTTCCGCGGGAATATCAGCTACGCCCGTTTCCGAAGCCAGAATGAAAATATCATCCGTGGTCAGCGTATAGCGCGCAGGGCGCAGGCCGTTGCGGTCCAGCATGGCGCCCGCATTGATACCATCGGAAAAAACGACGGCGGTCGGACCGTCCCAGGGTTCCATCATGGCGGAGTGGTATTCAAAGAAGCCGCGTACATCCGGCCCTAAATGGTAGTTGACGCCCCAGGCCTGCGGCATGAGCATGAGCATGACATGGCGCAAGTCCCGCCCAGAGGCGGCCAGCAGCTCAACCATGTTGTCCAGGCAGGCGGAATCGCTCTGCCCGGGGGGAATAAGAGGCAGCAGCTTTTGCAGGTCATCCCCCAACAGGGTGGAGGACAAATGCGGCTCACGCACGCTCAGGTGGTTCAGGTTCCCGCGCAGGGTGTTGATTTCCCCGTTGTGGGCCAGATACCTGAAGGGATGGGCCAGGCTCCAGGTTGGGAAAGTATTCGTGCTGTAGCGCTGGTGGACGAGGGCCAGGGGAGATTTGAAATGCTCGCTGGCCAGGTCTCCATAAAATCCTTCAATCTGCGTGCCGAGAAACAGCCCCTTGTACACAATGCTTCGGCTGGAACAGCTGCACACATAACAGCCTTCCACGCGCCGTTCCATTTCCCGGCGCATCACGAACAGTTTGCGTTCAAATTCCGCCTGGTCCGCAAAACCGCTGCCGTCAATGAACAGCTGACGGATCAGGGGGCACGTGCGCTGGGCATTTTTGCCGATGCTGTCCCGGTCCACGGGAACCTGCCTCCACGCAATCACGCTGCCGCCGTTTTCCGTAACGGCGGCTTCCAATTCCTCTTCATGGCCGCATCCGCCAAACATCATGGCCACTCCGTATTTGCCTCTGGCGGGAAGCTTGTTGGGAAGAACCAGGCGGAAGAATTCATCCGGAAGGGCCAGCAGAATGCCTGCGCCGTCCCCGGTATCCGGATCGCTCCCCACGGCGCCGCGGTGCATGAGCCTCTTGAGGACAGTAATCCCCATTTCAATGATTTTGTGGCTCGGTTCATTCTTCAGGTCAGCCACCAGGCCCACGCCGCAGGCATCCCTCTCCTGTTCAAAGTCATACAATCCCTGCGGCGCAGGAATGCCTGTCTCAAATTGATCGCTATTCATCAGTTTGCTGTTTTGTTTGGGTTAAGCTGATTTATTTGCAGCAAAAACCGTGCCAATATTGTCCACACTTCATATCTTCCCGCTTTCAAACTGCTTTGTCCCTGTTTTACAGAGCCTGACGCGGCTTCCGGCACAACAGGTCATTTGGCAGCGGAATAAAAAATATTTTTCTTCCAAGAAGAATTTTTTACATTTTTGTAATCATCCTTTTGTTGCGGTTTTACATTTTTGTAATCCATTCTCGTTCGCAGCTCTGTTTTCCTTTTTTTGCAGCCCTTCCGTCAGGATATCCATATCTAACTAATAATCAATATATTAAAATGAACAGCACATTCATGCGAAAGTTTATCTGAAAAGTTGGCACGCTTCTTGCTGGAGAAAAGGCACAACAGTTAACCATGATGAGTGACTCAACACGAACACAAGCCATCAGCGCCATCGCTTCCCTGCCCGTGGGCGGAGCAAGCGAGAGCGCTCCGGTCAGCATTGATTATTACGGAGCGGATGTCTTCAGCACGGAAGTGATGAAGAAGTACCTGCCCAAAGACACGGCAAAAACCCTCCTGGCCACTATCCAGGACGGGCTTCCGCTGAACGCGGATATTGCCGCGGATGTAGCCCACGCCATGAAGCAGTGGGCTCTGGAACGGGGAGCCACTCACTATACGCACTGGTTCCAGCCCATGACGGGCTCCACGGCGGAGAAGCACGATTCCTTCCTGGATCCCAAGGGAATGGAACCCATCATGAGTTTTTCCGGCAAAAACCTGATTGTGAGCGAACCGGACGCCTCCAGCTTCCCCTCCGGCGGTTTGCGCTGCACCTTTGAGGCCCGCGGCTACACCGCATGGGACCCCACCAGCCCCGCCTTTATCAAGAGGCACGGGAACGGAGCCACGCTTTGCATCCCTACCGCCTACTGTTCTTATACGGGAGACGCTCTGGATAAGAAGACTCCGCTGCTGCGCTCCCGCCAGGCATTGGGCAATGCCGTCAAGAAGCTGATGAAGAGTTTCGGCCTTCCGGATGAACACGTGACCATTACGCTGGGGCCTGAACAGGAATACTTCCTCATTGACAAGAACTTCTACCTGAACCGCCCGGACCTGGTCCAGACGGGGCGCACCCTTTTCGGCGCCCCTCCCGCCAAGCACCAGCAGCTGGAAGACCATTATTTCGGCTCCATCAAGCCTCGTATCCTTAATTTCATGAGCGACGTGGAACAGGAACTCTGGAGACTGGGAATCCCGGCCAAGACCCGCCACAACGAAGTGGCGCCCGCTCAGTTTGAACTGGCTCCTTTGTTTGAGGACGTGAACCTGGCGATCGACCACAACATGCTGGTGATGGAAGTTCTGCGCCAGCAGGCCAGCAAGCACGGCCTGGTATGCCTGCTTCATGAAAAGCCCTTCGCAGGCATCAACGGTTCCGGCAAGCATAACAACTGGTCCATTTCCTACGGGAACAAAAACCTGCTGGATCCCGGTTCGGACCCGCAGCAGAACGCCATTTTCCTGACCGTCCTGACCGCCATCATTGAGGCCGTTGACAAGCACAGCGACCTGCTGCGCAATTCCGTGGCCAGCGCCGGGAACGACCACCGCCTGGGAGCAAACGAAGCGCCTCCCGCCATTATCTCCATCTTCCTGGGCGCCCAGCTCAATGAAGTGATTGAGAATATGATCAACGGCTCTTCCGGCTGCGGCAAGCGCAACGATACGCTCAAGATCGGCGTAGACACGCTTCCCGTTCTTCCCCGGGATGCGACGGACCGCAACCGCACCAGCCCGTTTGCCTTCACCGGCAACAAGTTTGAATTCCGTGCTCCGGGCTCCGCCCAATCCTGCGCGGGCCCCATGATGACCCTGAACACCATTGTGGCGGAATCCCTTGATTCCCTGGCGGAAGAACTTTCCTCCTTCGCTCCGGAAACATTCCTGCCGCAGCTCCAGGAAACGCTCAAGCGCAGGATTTCCGAACACAAGAGAATCATCTTCAACGGGGACAATTATTCGGAAGAATGGGTGAAAGAAGCGGAACGCCGCGACCTCCCCAACCTGAAAAATACGATGACGGCCCTTCACACCCTGGTGAATGAAAAGAATGTGGCCCTGTTTGAAAAGTACGGCGTCTTTTCCAGGCGGGAGCTGGAATCCAGGTTTGAGATTTTCCTGGAAGAATACCACAGACGCATCCGCATTGAAGGGCGCCTGTCCTGGGAAATGGCGGCCACCATCATCCTCCCCGCCCTGCGCAACGAATACGGGCAAACCGTTGCCGCGCTCTCCAGGGCACTGGAAGCCAGGCGGACCAACGGTACCGCCGCCCTGCAGAAGCTGGCGGACAAGCTGGGCGACGCCCTGGATTCCATCGTATCCGACCTGGATACCCTGGAGACGGCGCTTACGAGCTGCCATGAGGACATCCTTGCCGCGATGTCCCGATTGAGAACCAGCGTCGATGCCGCAGAAACCCTGGTGAACGACCGGTCCTGGCCTCTCCCCAAGTACCGGGAAATGCTGTTCATCTATTAGTGGGTGCACCGACGAGCTCCGGAGTTGTGCCGCCCCCCTCGCGGGTCAAGCCTCTGCCCGCAGGGAAGGCACGGCTCCGGAGCCTTGGCGCGCCTTGTTCCGACCTCCTTCCTCTTCCGTTTTCCACCGTTCCCCACGCTCTAAAAATCCGCGTCATTGACCGTAAAAAAACTTTCCTCCGGAGCCCGGCGGGCACTTAATTCCCCCGGCGGAAATCCGCGGTCCAGGACTACAGGATTCTTCCATCGCCATTATGCCTAAAGACACCTCCATCAAAAAGATTCTCGTGATCGGGTCCGGCCCGATCGTCATCGGCCAGGGCTGCGAATTCGACTACTCCGGCACCCAGGCCTGCAAAGCCCTCCGGGAAGAGGGTTATGAAGTAGTGCTGGTCAACTCCAATCCCGCCACCATCATGACGGACCCGGAGACAGCTCCGCGCACTTATATTGAACCGATTACTCCGGAGTTCGTGGAGAAAATCATCATCCGGGAAAAACCGGATGCCCTCCTCCCGACCCTGGGCGGGCAGACAGCCCTGAACTGCGCCATGGAACTGCACCGCAGCGGCGTGCTGGAAAGGGAAAAGGTGCGTATGATTGGCGCCAACGCAGACGCCATTGACCGCGGGGAGGACCGCAACCTGTTCAAGGAAGCCATGCTCCGCATTGGCCTGGACGTGCCGCGTTCCGGCATTGCGCATACCATGGAGGAAGCGCGCCGGGTGGCCAGGGATATTGGCACCTTTCCCCTGATTGTCCGCCCCGCCTTTACGCTGGGCGGCATGGGAGGCGGCGTAGCGTACAACAAAACGGAATTTGAAGAGATATGCGCACGGGGGCTGGATCTTTCCCCCGTTTCCGAAATCCTGATTGAAGAGTCCCTGATCGGCTGGAAAGAGTTTGAAATGGAGGTAATGAGGGACCGCGCGGACAATTGCGTCGTCATTTGCTCCATTGAGAACATCGACCCCATGGGCGTGCATACCGGGGATTCCATCACCGTAGCCCCCATCCAGACACTCACGGACCGAGAATACCAGGCCATGAGGGACGCTTCTTTTGCCGTCATCCGGGAGATCGGGGTGGAAACGGGCGGTTCCAACATTCAGTTCGCCATTAATCCGGCCAACGGCCGCATGATTGTCATTGAAATGAACCCCCGCGTTTCCCGCTCTTCCGCGCTGGCTTCCAAGGCCACAGGGTTCCCCATTGCCAAACTGGCCGCCAAACTGGCCGTGGGCTATACGCTGGACGAATTGCGGAATGACATCACGCGGGAAACGCCCGCCTGCTTTGAGCCCACCATCGACTATGTGGTTACCAAGGTTCCCCGTTTCACGTTTGAAAAGTTCAAGCAGGCGGACGAACACCTGACCACATCCATGAAATCCGTAGGGGAGGCCATGGCCATCGGTCGTACTTTCAAGGAATCCCTGCAAAAGGCCTTGCGTTCCCTGGAAACGGGACGCTGGGGCTGGGGATTTGACGCGAAGGCCCCGCAGGTGCCTTCCGCAGAAGAAATCACGCGGAAACTGGCTGTTCCCACGGCAGAACGCATTTTCTGGATTCAAACGGCGTTCAGCAACGGATTTTCCCTGGATGAAGTGCAGCAGCTTACCCAGATTGATCCCTGGTTCCTGGCACAAATGCAGGACCTGGCCAAGGCGGGAGACAGCCTGGACAAGCTGGATCTGCGGGAAGCCAAGAAGCTGGGCTTTTCCGACAGGCAGATCGCCCTGGCCCGGGGAACCACGGAAGAAAACATCCGGAAGGAACGCCAGGAACGGGGCATTGTGCCCGGATACCGGCTGGTGGATACCTGCGCCGCGGAATTCGAAGCCTACACCCCCTACTTTTATTCCACCTATGGAGATGAAAATGAAGCCCGCGAAACAGGCAGAAAAAAAATCCTCATCCTGGGCGGCGGCCCAAACCGCATTGGCCAGGGGATTGAGTTCGACTACTGCTGCGTGCACGCCTCCATGGCTCTGCGGGAAATGGGCTATGAAACCATCATCGTGAACTCCAACCCGGAAACCGTCTCCACGGACTATGATTCCTCCGACAAGCTTTTCTTCGAACCCCTGACGCTGGAAGACGTGCTCCATATCTGTGAGCAGGAGAAGCCGGACGGCGTCATCGTCCAGTTCGGAGGACAGACGCCGCTGAATCTGGCCAATGCGCTGGAAGCCCACGGCGTGCCTATTATCGGCACCAGCCCCAGGGCCATTGACCTGGCGGAAGACCGCGAACATTTTTCCGCCCTGTTGAAAGAACTGGGGCTGAAACAGGCGGAGGCAGGAACAGCCACCAATGTGGAGGACGCCGCCGCCATTGCCGCGCGCATCGGTTACCCGGTGCTGCTGCGCCCCTCCTTCGTGCTGGGCGGACGCGGCATGATCATCGTATATGAGGAAAAAGAACTGCGCCGGTACATGAATGAAGCCGTGGAAGCTTCCGAGGAACGCCCCGTTCTGATTGACCGCTTCCTGGAAAATGCCGTGGAGATTGACGTGGATGTCATCGCGGACAGGGAGCGCGCCGTCATCGGAGCCATCATGCAGCATGTGGAACCGGCAGGCATCCATTCAGGGGATTCCGCCAGCATGATTCCCGCCATGGGAATTTCCATGAAAATGCACAAGGAAATCACGCGTGCTTCCAAGGAGCTGGCAAGCAAACTGAACGTCTGCGGGCTGATGAACATCCAGTTTGCCGTAAAAGATGAACAGCTTTACGTCATTGAGGTGAATCCGCGCGCCTCCCGCACCGTTCCGTTCGTCTCCAAATCCATCGGCAAGCCCCTCGCCAAGCTGGCCGCACAGGTCATGGCCGGCAAAACGCTGGCGGAACTGGGCTTTACCCGGGAAATCACTCCGGAATACTATTGCGTGAAGGAAGCCGTTTTCCCATGGGGCCGCTTCCCGGGCATCGACGTGGTGCTGGGGCCGGAAATGAAATCCACCGGAGAGGTGATGGGCATTGATCCGGACCCGGATATCGCTTTCGCAAAATCCCAGGTCAGTGCATTCAATCCCCTGCCGACGGAAGGCAAGGTCTTCATCTCCGTGAATGACCGGGACAAGGAACGGGTGCTTCACATGGCCCGGCAGCTGGCGGACATGGGATTCACGCTGTGCGCCACGCGCGGCACGATGATTCACCTGCTCCAGCACGACATTGAATGCGAACGCGCCTACAAAGTCAACGAGGCGCGCCGCCCCAACATCGTGGACCATATTAAAAACGGGGATATTGATTTCATCATCAACACCCCCGGCTCCCACGACGCGCGGGCGGACGACATCATCATCCGTTCCTCCGCCATTGCCGCCAAAACCTCCTATTGCACCAACCTGGCTTCCGCGCAGGCCTGCGTGAATGCCATTGAGGCGCTGAAGAACAAAAATCTTCAGGTGTGCACTATTCAGGAGTACCACGCCCAAAACCTTTAATCCCGCACCACCTAAGCATACTTACATCACCATGAGAGCCATTCTCGCACTGGAAGACGGAAGCGTCTTCATCGGTTCGCACTTCGGGGCCACGGGCACGGAAGTGGGGGAAGCCTGCTTCAACACGGTCAACGAGGCGCGCCGCCCCAACATCGTGGACCATATTAAAAACGGGGATATTGATTTCATCATCAACACCCCCGGCTCCCACGACGCGCGGGCGGACGACATCATCATCCGTTCCTCCGCCATTGCCGCCAAAACCTCCTATTGCACCAACCTGGCTTCCGCGCAGGCCTGCGTGAATGCCATTGAGGCGCTGAAGAACAAAAATCTTCAGGTGTGCACTATTCAGGAGTACCACGCCCAAAACCTTTAATCCCGCACCACCTAAGCATACTTACATCACCATGAGAGCCATTCTCGCACTGGAAGACGGAAGCGTCTTCATCGGTTCGCACTTCGGGGCCACGGGCACGGAAGTGGGGGAAGCCTGCTTCAACACG
>Ga0224751_1039_pt2 | contig 11251 bp, 9 predicted proteins | sample LIM_F_Vancomycin_FD_182073 | JGI IMG/M metagenome (GOLD analysis project Ga0224751, IMG submission 182073) | Enriched cells from gastrointestinal tract of the lab mouse from Pacific Northwest National Laboratory (PNNL), Richland, Washington... | ecosystem: Host-associated > Mammals > Digestive...
ATCATTCCATTCCACGCCGGAAACGTCAAACTTCTGACGGTCATAATAACCTACCACCTTTCCATTGGTCACTACACAGAAAGCGGCTGCATTTTCCCCATTCCTCACAATAATCATGTTATCCTTTTTGGAGGCGCTTACAGACGGGCTGAGTTTTGCGTTCTGCTTGTATTTGGTCCAATAGCCGTTGAGCTGGGACCCATGCAGATTCTGCCCCCACAAATTGACCGTCTTTCCATGCTGATGCAGGAAGGCAATGCGAAATTTCGGTTTGGGGTACCGTTTGGCGGCAATGCGGGCCTTGGATGCCCGGGCCATTTCCTCTGTCATTTTAAAACTGTAATCCCCATATTGATGCCCCTTGCGGTCAATCGGGACAAACCAATTAAAAATTTCAAAGTCATCGGTAAAGTCCGTCCTGCTGATATTGCAAATGCGTTCATACAAGGCCAAATGGGCTTCGGAAACCTCATACGCCTGCCTGGAAAGCGGCTTGCGCCGCAATGATTCAAACAGCCTAGGATAAAATTCGGGATTGATTCCCAGCTTATGGAAATACAGATAGAAGGAATATTGAGCAAAACCCCATTTGGCCCAGCCGTTCAAATCATGGAACGGCATGCCCTTTACCGCTTCTGAAAGCAGGTATTTGCACGGGTTTTCCATATCGGAGGCCTGCTCATTGCCATTAATGGCATTGGTCACCTGGTCCAGAATCAGCTGGGCAAAAAAATTGTTGGAACTTTCCGACATGCTGCGCCAGTTGAACGGATGCTGGTAGCAATGACCGATTTCATGCCCGATTCCCCAAAGGCGGTTTCCCTGAAGAACTCCAGGAGCGAGCACTTCATTTTTCAGCGTATTTCCCTGATCTCCAATACTGTAGCCGCAGTAATACCAGGTTGCAAACATATGGGCTCCTCCTTCTACGGAAACGCCAAGCTGCCGGTTATTGTGCGGCTGGGGATACTTGTCAAATCCCATGATTTTCCACATGGCCTTGACGCTTTCATCCCATACCCTGACGGATTTCGTAATGGAATCCGGACTGTAATCTTTCAGGTACTTTGTGTGAAGAATCATCATGGAATTCCGCCCAACGATATCGAACATGCTATGCGGGGCGTTGCTGATCATACGCTTCCAGTCCTTATCCGTGTGCCTCGTCACGTCAAAATATCCATTCACTATGCCGCTTCCCACAGGAATATGCACCGTTATCGGCTTCTTGGGCGTGCTGATATCGGTGTGATACATCACGTAAAGCAATCCCGAACGGTTAATTCTAATTTTGTTTACCCCTTCATTCAAAGGATAGGAGGAAGACTCTATTCCCGCTGGAGAAACGGAGGCCAGCCCAATATCTTCTCCATGGGTAGGTCCTACGAACACAAGAATTTCATCTCCTTTCTCCGCGACAATTCCGGTAGGATTGTCAAATTTGTTCAGGGCGTTGATATTTCTCACCTTCGCAGCAAACTCCGGATGGCTGTAAGCCTTATAGGAAGCAATGCGGAATTCTTTGTCTTCATAATCGCCGGATTTTATTTTCTTCGCAATCATCTGCAAAAACTCCGGAAGAGCCTTGAGGTCCGTCAGGGTACACCTGGGATTGATGGAGGAACAGCTCGTGTCCTTAAATACTTTCAGCAATTTCCGGTTAAGTGCGGACTCCACCCTTTTGTAAAAGCTGATTTCCCGTACGGTAAAAGACGGAGAGGAACCTTCGGGATAATCAACCGTCAACCTGATTTTCCGAACCTTTTGAAGAGGCTTTTTAAATCTGATCATCCTGGAGCCGACGATATCGAATTTTCCAAGGTCCTTCCAAGACGAGCCGGACATGGCGGACACGGCAATTTCATTGAAATTGGCTCCAGAAAAAATGATGTAATGAATGGTCTCCGGCACTTCAAACACAAATTCCCCCTCCACATGATGCACTCCGGGAACATGCCAGTTGGCGGATTCCATAGAGCCGTCCACAGCCTGCTTTACGGAATGATTGCCGGAATAGGGGGGCTGGGAGGAAGCAGCTTCTTTCACGTGGAGCAAAATGTCTTCCGGAACATCCAGCGAAGGATATTTTTCCGCGAGGGATTTATTTACGGAGATTGTCAGAAAAAGGAAAAATAAAAAAATGGAAAGAAAAATGGAATCTTTTCTCATACACTATATTAATATTTAATGATACTATACATGATTTCCAGCGTTTTTTTCATGCTTTTCATGTTATAGTACAAAAATTCCCTCATGCGGGGACGGGAATTCCCATCTGCTTCCTGGCAAATTCTTTCATGGATCACCATGGAATATTATGCCATGCTTCTCTCCATGAACGAAGGCCGGCCCTGTCATCAATCAGCAAACAAACGGGTCAAATGGCTTGGCGCCCTGGCCGTCCTTCTTTTTCTCCTGGGCACGGGGCTGTTTTCCTTTTTATGGAATGTTCCGCTGAATACGTTAAGGCCCGCCCATGCCATCACAGCTCCTTCCGCCATTTTTGTCAGGGAAAATTCTTCCCCGGAACGCTGCCGCATGGCTCTGGAACCCTCCTTCCTGGCCAGCATCCAGCCTTTCCTGAAACACTATGTGAAAACCGTCACCAATGCCGGACGCCTCGACTTCTCCAGCCATGTCCCGCAAGAGGTGGAAATACGGATGGAGGGGCTTTCCATCGGCCTGAGCCCTTCTCTGGCCGTTTTCAACTTCCGAACCAAATACGGATTCAGCATGCAGACAAGCAGAAAACCGGACGCCTCCGACCAGGCTATTTACCAGTGGCTGAAAAACAGGATGAAGGCGGAAAAACGGGAGAAATAAGGAAATATGGACACAGGTATCGAACGGAATGAACCCGCTGTTGTCTAATCATTTACCTTTCCGGAAAAGCCGGGGGACAGCAGTTGCCCGGCCCAGGGAGCCGCGGCTCCCGCACCGGAAGGCGACTCCATACAGCGTTTATGAAGCGTATTTACCACGGACCATGGACACTGGCCGGACTGGCATGCGCCATTTTGGCCGCAGTCGCCATGCTCTCCTTTTTTTCCTGCGGGGAAAAAGGCCAGGCAAGCAGTAATGACAAACCTCATATGGACAACAAGGATTTAAAAACGATTTACCTGGCGGGAGGCTGTTTCTGGGGAGTGGAAAAATACTTCTCCCTGATGCCCGGCGTTAAGGAAACGGAAGCGGGATATGCCAACGGCTCCACGGCTTCTCCCACGTATGAAGAAGTATGCAGCGGGAAAACGGGCCATGCGGAAACGGTAAAAGTAGTATTTGACCCGGAAGAACTCAGTCTGCCCTTTCTTCTGGAACGGTATTACTCCATTATTGATCCTGTTTCCGTCAACAAACAGGGAAACGACAGGGGAATTCAATACCGCACGGGCATTTATTACGCGGATGAGAAGGACAAACCTGTTATAGAAACGTCCCTGAAAAGGCTCCAGCAGCACTTCAGGCAGCCTCTGGCAATTGAAGTTCAGCCCCTCCGCCAATTTTCACGGGCGGAAAAATATCATCAGCGCTATCTGGATAAAAACCCTGGCGGATACTGCCATATTCCACCCGCCAAATTCCGGGAAGCGTCCCAGGCCCGCGAAAACGAACCTGTTTACCGGAAAAAATCGGACGAAGAGCTGCGCCGCGTCCTGACACGCGAGCAATTTGCCGTCACGCGGAATAACGCGACGGAACCTCCCTTCCGCAATGAATATTTCAATAACGACAGACCCGGCATTTATGTGGACGTCACGACAGGCGAACCTTTATTCCTGTCCACGGACAAGTTTGATTCAGGCTGCGGCTGGCCCAGCTTCTCCCGCCCCATCAAAGAAGAACTGATTCAGGAAAAACAGGATTTCTCCCACGGTATGAGGCGCACGGAAGTCCGCAGCAAAACGGGAGACACCCACCTGGGCCACGTTTTCACAGACGGCCCGAAGGAACAGGGCGGACTGCGCTACTGCATCAACAGCGCCTCCCTGAAATTCATTCCTGAACAGGACATGGAAGCACAGGGTTATGGAAAATACCTTCCCCTGCTGCACCGGGAAGGAACAGACAGGAAAGCTGCGGAAAAATAATCCGGAGAAAAAGCAGGGGAGGCCAATCCTTCTTCTCCATTAATCTTTTACAACACGGAGGAACAAATGCGGCCCCGGGAGAACAAGCACCATGTCCTCTTCACGAAATACGGGTAGCCCGTTCATTCCCCAAGTTCTGCGGTCAAGCAGACGGCTTCCCTCCATGGCGCTGCCGATGAATGAATACGATACAGTCGGCAGCGGCATGGAGGGTTCGGGTTGCTGAGGCAATGCGACTTGCGGCAAGTACCGTTTATCTACATGCCGTTTATTAAAATAGCGGCGGATGACGTTTTTTTGTTTAAAAAAATGAGTTTTAAAAAAATGCGGGGAATTTTTCTTCCGGAAAAGCGCCCGGAAATTTTCCGGGCATTACTGTACAATCGTAACGGGCGTGCCTACCTTAACGGTTTTGAAAAGCGGCACGCAGGAAGAGCGGGTCATGCGGATGCACCCATGGGACTGCGGCGTCTGGAAAACAGGGCCTACGTGCATCCCAATGCCGCTGTCCGTCAGCCGCATGAAGTAAGGCATGGAGGCATCATACAAATTGGAAACATGATGCACTGCCTTTTCCGTAATGCGGAAATGGCCCACGGGCGTGCGGTGGGAAGCCTTACCCACGCAAACGGGAAAATCCATGGCTACCTCATCCCCCACCATCAACTGGCCCCTTTGGCGACCGCGGCTGATCACCACGCGCGTATTGCCCGGGGTAGCCTTTTTCATGATATCGGGATTCATCCATTCGTCGTGCACCTCCGTATAATCAATTCCTGCTACGACCACCCTCGCGTGCGGTCCGTAGGAGGTCATGGGTACGGTTGCAGGCACGGTCAGGGGCACCATGCGCAAATTCTCTTCCTGCGGGCCAGAACAGGCAGCCAGCGCCAACGCTCCCGCTATGATTGATAAGATGTTTTTTGCGTTCATCATCTTGAAACCTTTCACAGGGTTGGACAATACTGCGAACTCATTTTCAATGTTCCATGACGCACTCCATGATTCCTGCGGCGTGCATGGAGAAAAAATGCCGGAAAAAGCGGCCGCCCCGGTTCAGAGCAAAATTTCCCCGGCTTCGGAAGGGGGGGAAAAATCCGCCCTCCGTCACACAGAGTCCTTGCCTTATCACATTTGGCCTGTATAGTACCCGCGACTGCCAGGAGGGCAGCCGCCTGTTTACAGTTAACCCTCTATTCCGCATCATGACCAAGATTGCCAAGAGTACGTTCATCACGGGAGCCGGAACCCCGGGACAGTTTTATTCACTGCCAGCCCTGGCGGAAAACGGCTATCCCCGCCTGAACCGCCTTCCCGTTTCCATCCGGATCGTTCTGGAATCCCTGCTCCGCAATTGCGACGGCCTGAAAGTGACTGAAAAGGACGTGGACAACCTGGCTTCCTGGAATGCCAACAATCCCGGTTCCTATGAAATCCCGTTTACGGTAGCCCGCATTGTCCTGCAGGACCTGACAGGCGTCCCTCTTCTGGTGGATCTGGCGGCCATGCGCTCCGCCGTAGCAGGATTGGGAAAAGACGCCTCCGTCATTGAACCTCTGGTCCCCGTGGACCTGGTGGTGGACCACTCCGTCCAGGTGGACTGGGCAGGATGCACGGATGCTCTGGAAAAGAACCTGGACATTGAATTCCAGCGCAATGCGGAACGCTACGAATTCCTCAAATGGGGCCAGCAGGCCTTTCAGACTTTTTCCGTGGTTCCTCCGTCCGTGGGCATTGTCCACCAGGTCAATCTGGAATACCTGGCGCAGGGCGTGATGGAAAAGGATGGCGTTTACTTCCCGGATACCCTGGTGGGAACGGATTCCCATACCACGATGATTAACGGCATAGGCGTTGTGGGCTGGGGTGTTGGCGGCATTGAGGCGGAAGCCGGGATGCTCGGCCAGCCCGTCACGTTCCTGGTGCCGGAAGTAGTGGGCGTCCATATGACGGGAGAACTCCGCGAAGGAGTGACCGCCACGGACCTGGCGCTGCATGTCACCCAGATGCTGCGCAGCCACGGCGTCGTAGGCAAATTTGTGGAATTCTTCGGAGACGGGGCGGCGGCCCTGCCTCTGGCAGACCGGGCTACCGTAGCAAACATGGCCCCGGAATACGGCGCCACCATGGGCTTCTTCCCCATGGATGAACGCTGCTCCGACTATCTGCGCCAGACAGGCAGGAGCGAAGAAGCCATCACTACGTACGAAAACTACTTCAAGGCACAGAACCTGTGGGGAATGCCCCGTAACGGAGATCTGGACTACACGGACCAGCTGGAACTGGACCTGTCTGCCGTGGAACCAGCCGTCTCCGGCCCCAGACGCCCGCAGGACCACATTCGCCTGAACTCCATCAGGGACAGCTTCCGCAAGCTTGTCAGCATGCCCGTGGCGGAAGGAGGTTACGGCAAGAAGGAATCTCCGGAGGTCACGGTTTCCATGCACTCCCCGGCGGGTGTCCCCGTTCCGGTGGACGGCTTCAGCCAGGAAGCGAAGCTGAAAGACGGCAGCATCCTCATCGCCGCCATCACCTCCTGCACCAACACGTCCAACCCGGGGCTGATGCTTGCCGCCGGGCTGCTCGCCAAAAAAGCGGTTGAACGGGGGCTGAACGTGCCTCCGCACGTGAAAACGTCCATTGCTCCGGGTTCCCGTATCGCCTCCGATTACTTTGCAACCAACAGCCTCCAGGAATCCCTGGACGCTCTGGGCTTTGAAACCGTCGGCTACGGCTGCACCACCTGCATCGGCAACTCCGGGCCGTTAAATCCGGAGCTGGAACAGGCCGTCCGGGACAATGACATTGTAGCGGCTTCCGTCCTGTCCGGCAACCGCAACTTTGAAGCCCGCATCCATGCCTCCATCAAGACCAACTTCCTGATGTCCCCTCCCCTGGTCGTCGCCTTTGCGCTGGCCGGCCGCGTGGACATCGACTTCCAGACGGAACCGCTGGGCACGGACCGCAGCGGGAACCCCGTATTTCTGAAAGACATCTGGCCCAGCTCCGGGGAAATTGCGGAAGCCGTTGCCAAATCCCGCAACCCGGAAGCATACCGGGAGCTTTACACCATCACGCCGGACAAGAATCCCCGCTGGGCGGCCGTATACGCGCCGGAAGGCTCTGTCTTCCAGTGGAATGAACAATCCACCTACATTCAGGACCCTCCTTTCTTCAGCGGCTTCAACGGCCAGCCCCGCACACTGGCGGATATCACGGATGCCCGCCCCCTGGGCATTTTCGGCGATTCCGTAACCACGGACCACATCTCCCCTGCCGGAGCCATCCGGGAAACAGGGCCCGCAGGGCTGTACCTGCAGGGCATGGGAGTGGACAGAAAAGATTTCAACTCCTTCGGCTCCCGCCGCGGAAACGACCGCGTGATGACCCGCGGCACCTTCGCCAATGTCCGCATTAAAAACCTGATGGTAAACGGCACGGAAGGCGGTTACACACTGTATTTCGGCAACCGCGCCGTTCCCGCCCCGGACAAGGAAATAACCCCTGCCGCGGGAACGCCCGCCTTCATCTATGATGCGGCCATGGCCTACGCTCAGGACGGCGTTCCGCTCATCGTCATCGGCGGAGAAGACTACGGCATGGGCTCTTCCCGCGACTGGGCGGCCAAGGGCACGAATTTGCTGGGCGTCAAAGCCGTCATCACCAAGAGTTTTGAGCGTATCCACCGCTCCAACCTTATCGGCATGGGCGTCCTGCCCCTCAACTTCGCCGACAAGGCGGATTATGACCGCATCACTCCGTTGAAGGACGCCACCTTCTCCATCCTGGGCCTGAACAACGGCATCGCTCCGCGCCAGCAGGTCACCCTGCGCGTACAGCCCGCGGATGCGGAAGCATTTGACGTGCCTGTCATCGTCCGCATTGATACGCCTATTGAAAAAGAATACTATCTGGCGGGCGGCATCCTGCAATATGTCCTTACCCAAATCCTCAGATAACGGGATATGTACCGGGCGTTCCCGGTACGGCTTCCCCTCGCGGACGGGCCCCTTCCTCCCGAAGGCGCGGCCCGTCCGCCTCATCCGCACCGGATATACCTGCAACTTCACGGCACGGCCTGATTAGTTCATCCGAACTAATTCCAAATTCTTCTTGCAATCCTTCCAGGCTGTTCCTAGAACAAACGCATGGAATATAGATTTGTCTGGACGGGCTTTTTTGCCGTATTCGCCGCCCTGACGTTCTGCAGCTGTTCGCAGAACGACAAAATGAGGCCGCCGGCCGTCTCCTTTAAAATTCAAAAGGCGCCGGTAGTTCCCCGCACACCCGGCCAGATGGGCCGTGAAGTAGGCATTAAAGTTTCCTACATGCCCAAAAACACGTATGCCCGCAAGCGCGCATCCTCCATGCGCCCCCGCTTCATCACCATCCACAGCACCGCCAACCCCAAAGGAGACGCCAATGCCCACTCCCGTTACCTGAACAGCGGCAAATCCCGCAGTCTGAACTGGCACTTTACTGTGGACCAATTCGGCGCCTACCAGCACATCCCCACTACGGAAACCGGCCACCATGCGGACCATTCCGGACCGGGAGACCAATACTCCGTAGCCATTGAAATGTGTGAATGCACCACGCATAACCCTGTCGTCATCTACAACAAGACGGCCAAGCTGGCTGCGCTGCTGATGATGCGCTACAACGTCCCCCTGCGCAACGTAGTGCCTCACAACTACTGGTCCGGCAAGAATTGCCCCGCCCCGCTGATGACTAATGGGCGCCCCGGATACAAATGGAGCTGGTTCATTTCCCGCGTGGATTATTACTACCGCTGCCTCCAGGCAGGAAGATAATACTGCCGCATATGCCGCACGCCCCTTTGCCGCTTCCGGCATAAAGAAGGCAGGAAATGTTTCAGGAAAGAACAGGAATCACTTCTTTCCCTGAAAATATGCATTGGCTGAACACCGGGAATTCAGCGCATCTCCGGCTCGCGGAAAGCAGGATCCGCCTCCATTGATACGGCTAATGTACACGGCCGTAAAAGACGGCAAATAACACCCGTCCGGGAACAATCTTCATCAACATCAAAATCCGGGACACGGACCGGGAATAAGAAATAGTGCTGAAAGCTTTTGATGCCTCCTGAACCACCCCGGAACAGGTTATTTGACCTGAATCCGATTCACCGGTCCCATCCTCTCCGGATGGATCGAAAAAGGCTGCGGGAGACTCAACATCAACAGGGAAACTTGAAAACCATGAAGCGCTTTCACAGGATGCCCAGATGCGGACCATCGAAGCCAGCAGCTTCTTACCCGCCATATGGAAGCATTGAGGGAACAATCCGGCACCATGTTCATGGAAAACCAGCAGGAACTCAAACTGAAAGGCTCCAGAGAAAACAGCCTCCTCATGCCAAAAACATGGCATTTTAGTGGAATCCCGGCCCCTCGGCATACCAGAATCTCCCATTTTATCCCGTATGGCGGATAAATATAAAGGGCCCGCAGCTCAACTGTGCCTTTGCTGAACGCCGCAGCATGGCGGCATGCCCCCGGTAAAATCCGCGCCTTCGGGCGGAATTAAAGCCAATCCGGGCATTTTCAACTTCTCCCGAGATGCGAAGGCGTTGCTTCTCCGTTGGAACGCCGGACACTCCTATTCAGCGCCTCATCCTCCCCGGGGTCTTTCCCGGATAATCATTATTTTGTTAGATATTTTTGTAACTATCTATCAAGCAATCATTATGTAAAACATATTAAAAATATGTTTACATATATCAAAATTGTCCCATAATTTTAGGATGAAAAAGATATTGCAGTTATTGGGCATTTTGACCTTTGTTATTTGCAATTATGGGAATGCAAAGGAATTAAAATGTGAATACGAATTAAAAAATTTAAACATAGAGCCAGTCAGGGTAGCCAACGCCAAACGCACTTACACAGTCTATATATCCTGTAAGTATACAAGCGTCCATCACACGGGTGAGACAGGGGGGCCAATACCGCTGCGAAAGACAATTACCCCGGTAGTAACCGGTACAGATGATGAAAAAGAGGGCAAAGCCGAGGCATATGCAGAAGGAGAAAGCACAGTCATCGCAATGGCCCGGCTGCGTTTGACAGAAGAATGCGGTTTGCAATGCGGCAACTGCAACGAAGCAGGCTGCACCTGCGTCGGCTGCAATGACAACATAAATAAATAAAACTGATTAATAAATAAACTGATATGAAACCATTACTGAAAATTGCCTTTTTGTCGATAGCCTGCTTTCCCTGTTTTTGCATTAATAATGCCGCCGGTTCGGAGGATGTAATTCCCGGCAGTCAGAAAATTGACAGGGAAAATTCAATCATCAATCCTATTATTCTTACAGGAATCAAGAAAACAGACGATATCAGGGAATCTCAGAAGGAATATATCAGGAAACACTATGAGGGATATGGCATACTAGGGTACATATATACCATGCATGATGGCAAATATATTCAGATTATTTCTATTAGAAATGATCAGGGTCAGGAAAAATTAATCTACTTTGACATGACCGATATTTACAGAAAGCTAGGAAAATCGAGAGATAAAAAAACAAGAAAAGATATCAAAAGATTGATAGAAGATCACAAACCGCTGGAAAAAGAGCCAGCCGAATCCGTGACAGAAGAATGCGGTTTGCAATGCGGCAACTGCAACGAAGCAGGCTGCACCTGCGTCGGCTGCAATGACAACATAAATAAATAAAACTGATTAATAAATAAACTGATATGAAACCATTACTGAAAATTGCCTTTTTGTCGATAGCCTGCTTTCCCTGTTTTTGCATTAATAATGCCGCCGGTTCGGAGGATGTAATTCCCGGCAGTCAGAAAATTGACAGGGAAAATTCAATCATCAATCCTATTATTCTTACAGGAATCAAGAAAACAGACGATATCAGGGAATCTCAGAAGGAATATATCAGGAAACACTATGAGGGATATGGCATACTAGGGTACATATATACCATGCATGATGGCAAATATATTCAGATTATTTCTATTAGAAATGATCAGGGTCAGGAAAAATTAATCTACTTTGACATGACCGATATTTACAGAAAGCTAGGAAAATCGAGAGATAAAAAAACAAGAAAAGATATCAAAAGATTGATAGAAGATCACAAACCGCTGGAAAAAGAGCCAGCCGAATCCGTG
>Ga0224751_1069_pt1 | contig 11183 bp, 7 predicted proteins | sample LIM_F_Vancomycin_FD_182073 | JGI IMG/M metagenome (GOLD analysis project Ga0224751, IMG submission 182073) | Enriched cells from gastrointestinal tract of the lab mouse from Pacific Northwest National Laboratory (PNNL), Richland, Washington... | ecosystem: Host-associated > Mammals > Digestive...
CCTACTCATTGGATTCCCGTGACAACAGTATATACTACGCATTAAGGGATGGCGGTAAGGGTTTGCAGGTTGATCCGGTGATCAAGGCCGAGGGCGGCAGTGTATGTAAGCGCTTTACGCTAAAGGATATGGACCTATATAGCTTTGCGGGTAGCTATTATCAGAAATGGACATACTCCAAGTTTGTAATCACCTTGCGCAATGAGAGCGGCGCACAGATCGCCAGCCACCAGATCTCCTCTAGCATACAGATAGGTGCGGGGGCAATCGGAAAGCTGAATAACAAACATTAGGGCAAACAGCCCCATTAAGCGTATATTTTTTTTCATTTGGTTATTTCTAAAAAATGGTTTATATCATAAATATTGCCCCAACCACCAATTATTTTCCAAATATATATAATGTCACTAAATAGTGACAACAAAAATAAACTATTTTTGAACGGCTTTTAAAACCATTCAAAGTTCTTATGGAAGAAGAAAAACCAAACACCGATAGCAATAGGGAAAAAAGTAGGGAAAAAAGCAAGCAACAGCTGCTGGATGCCGTGGGCAAGCTGCTGCGTACCAAGGGTTATGCCGCGCTGAAGGTAAATGATATTGCCGCCACGGCAGGACTTGACAAGAAGCTCATCTATCGCTATTTCGGCAGCACCGACCAGTTGCTAGATGATTATGTGCTTTCCCAAGATTTTTGGAGCAATATTAAGGGCGACAAAGTTCCGCATGTCATTACCGATGGCGGGCAAGGCTTTGTCAAGGACATGTTGCACGAGCAGTTCGATACCGTTTTTAACAACAAGGAACTTCAAAAAGTATTGCTCTGGCGCCTTTCTCAACAGCGCAGCTCCCTGAAAAGGCTTGCCGACGAGCAGGAACGGACTGGCGAACAGCTCTTCGAAAGCATTATACATCCACATTTTCAGGAAAAGACAGCCACTTTCAGGGCCATCTCGGCCATCCTGGTCTCCGGCCTCTATTACCTCAATATGACCACCGCCCACAATGGTAGTATCTTCTGCGGACTGGATATGGCGAGCACCGAAGGGCGGAACGAGATCAAGAAAGCACTGAGCTTCCTTATTGACCAGACCTATGAAAATTTATAGCGCTGACTTAAAAAATTATAGAGGCCAATAGGCATCTGAAACCACATCAGCTTATCGAAAAATCTGCCTGAGCCACACATGGACAACATGAGCATTCCCTTATTCTGGGTTTGCCATCCCGACTTGATCAACGGCTGCCTATACCTAATAGGGTATAGATTATTCCCTCATTTAAATCGGGTTTTGGTTAAGCAGAATATAGCTTTCCTGAAACAAAGATGGACATTATCTTTTAACAACCTTTATACTTTGATAATGTCCCTTTCCTTCAACGCTGAGCAGATAGATTCCGCTGGGATATTTTCCCAGATCCATATCCTTGCTGCTTTCGGTTTCATTTATGTTAAGCTGCCGTAAGACTTTACCACCTAGATCCCTGACCTGCAAAATATTAAACCTGCCTGCTGCAAAGTTTACAGAGAGCTGATTAGCAGTTGGGTTGGGATAGGCTTTCATTTCCAGGGACGATAGGTTAAAACTTAAAAATTTTAGCCCCAGTTCGGCAATGCTGCCATCCTGGTCTACCTGCAACAATTGGTAGTAGTTAACACCGTTCAGGGGAGATCTATCGTAAAGGGAATAGCTATTGGGCACGCCCGAAGTACCGGCACCGGGCTGCTCTCCTATTTGTACAGTTTTTCCATCTCCGTTACTACGGTAGATGATAAACTTAGCATTGTTATGCTCGCTGGCCGTCTGCCATTGTAGCAAGGCATTATTTCCGATGGCCTTTACCGTGAAGGCAGTTAGCGAAACCGGCAGTGTGCCTATAATATTTATCGAATAGTCTTCGGTCTCTCCGTATTCTTGTGTACTATCACACGACTCTGCCCAAGTAGCAGTTACTGCTCCCACAGCAGCTACCCGAACCCTCATGCGTTTAATTCCGCTTACACCATTGCGGATAGTGATATTGGCCGATACTGTGCTGCCAGAACCTGTGCCCACAAAAGTAAATTCATCATTTTCGAAAATGCCATTGTCATTATAGTCGATCCATACGCTTACAGATTCACTGGACCATCCATTTCCAACACTTACCGCAATTGGATAGGACTGCCCAGCGGTTACCGAAGCGGCAGCCAAGGAAGTATAATCATTATACCCATCATTACCACAAGTAGAGGTATTGTCTATACCGGCGAACACTACCTTTAGAATATTATCCCGATCTGTACAATTGAGCACAGGTGTACAATATGCAGGAGGGGCCAGTGTGGCGATACCACTTTGGAACATCATAATGCCCATTGGGGCTGTATGAGTAAAATGATCAGATCTACTATGGTCTTTCGGCAATGAATAGACGGATTGAGCTTGGCCAAACCCATATTCTGCCAGAGGTACCAATGCAGTTTGGCAAAACATTAAACTGGTACCTAGCATGGCAAATAGAGAAGTAAAAGTGTTAATCATAAAAGCGCTTATTAGTTACTAAAAGATAAAAATAGTGCTTTTTTATGGGTATTTCCCAATTCTAGGATTTAAAATCCAGTTTTAACCCCATCGTGACCACAAGCTTCGAGCAACAAAACACGCACAGAAATACTATTTAAACCAGCTCCCCATCAATTTAACAACGCGTTTGAAGAAAGAGGTTTTTTCAGGGGCCGATAGGGCTACACCTGCTACCCTGCATGAAAAAGATGTAGCATTGGTGCCCATTGATATCGACTGTTTTTGTGCAGTAGGCGAAACGACCACAACTTCTCCCATCAGAAATTTTTCTGGAGCTAAGCTGATGGTTATATTTTGGGCCGATTGGCCTAAAGTTACCTCTACTTGTTGATCTTCATACCCCAAGCCATTGATGAACAACTTCACTTTTTGTTTGGCAGTACCTTTTACCATGAGTTCAAACGTACCACTATTGTTCGTGCTGGTCTTCAAATTCAAGCTTGGTAGGTTTACTATTGCACCATAGATTGGCGAAAGGTCTTCTTTTGCCCTCACCAATCCCTTTATGATAAAGGTATCTTCAACGTAATTTGAATTCGACTGCAGCTTGCTATTGGCAGCCGGCGCCTGATATACCGTTGGCTTATCTGCGGTTTGCTGTGCCGAACCTTTACAGGCCACAAGCAGGGCAATAAACGATGCCGCTGCTATTTTAAGACTAAACCTATGGTTAGGCACAAGGGGTACCGTTTCTTGATTAAGCTGATACAACTGGACCTGATCCATACGACCGCAAACTTTCCCAGGTGCAGCTTGGAAATAATTCTTTAGCTCTGATATACTCATGCCGGCAAAATCAACTACCTCTGCACTGCAGTGGTCACAAAATCTCCCCTTGTCGGTTTTACTCATTTTATGCCATTTTTGGTTACAGGGATTTGGAATATCAAGTGTAAGTTTTTTGCTCATGGACTATCGTTTTATAGAAGACGCCCTTAGCTTCTATTTTCCATAAAACATGATCCATTTATTTTTTATCTCCATGCATGTAACCCAATATATTTTTCGGATGTCATAGATAAATGATACGATTTAAAACGATACTACACCAAAATTCCAAATACTTTACCAAAAAAAGAACCCCATTAAAAATCCATTCTTGTTCATGAAACGACCCTTATTGACCTTATTCATTGCCCTATCTTACACTGTACTATTCGGGCAGCAATTTGAAAAGAAGATAGACAGTATAATCCAGACCGAATTTGGTGACCAAGATGGCCCAGGAGGTGTTTTTTTAATTACCCAGAAAGGAAAACGGGTTTATGAAAAAGCCTTTGGCAAGGCCAATCTGGAACTAGGGCTTGCGCTGAGCCCCAATAGTGTTTTTCAGATTGGTTCCATGAGCAAGCAGTTTACCGCAATTGCTATTCTGATGCTTGACCAACAAGGGAAACTGAAGGTAAACGACGCCATTTCCAAATACATTCCAGATTACCCTAACGGTAAGAGCATTACCATTCACCAACTCCTTACCCATACCTCTGGGATAAAAGATTTTACACAGATGAAATCACTTTCTACCATTGCCCAAACGGAAATGACATCGAAAATGATGGTCGATTTTTTCAAGAATGAACCCCCGAGTTTCAAGCCTGCAGAAAAGTTTGCCTACAACAATGCAGGCTACGTAATATTGGGTTATCTTATAGAACTGCTATCTGGCAGCACCTATGAAAACTTCATTACCAAAAATATATTCGAGAAAATAGGCATGACTAATTCCTGCTATGCAAGCGACAGAAAGGTTATCAAAAACAGGGCCTACGGCTATCATGAAAAAAGCGATGGCTATGTAAACAAAACCGTCATCAGTTTCAGTGTCCCATTTTCATCAGGGGCATTAATGTCTACTGTGGGCGATATGCTGAAATGGCAGGATGCCTTAAACCATCACATACTGCTAAATGCCGAGCATACAGACATGGCCTTCAGAAAACACAAACTCCCTCATGGAGAAGAAATCACCTATGGTTATGGATGGCATTTAAAGGATATAGAAGGCACGGAAACACGTGAACATGGGGGGAGTATTTTTGGGTTCAAATCAATGGGCATCTATATCCCATCTGCAGATATTTATGTACTTGGTTTTAGTAATTGCGACTGCCATTCGCCTACGCAAACGGTGAGAGAGATGGCAAGCTATGCCTTTCACGAATTACGGTAACATGAGGGCCGAGGAAACGAAGGCAGTGCTAGCTTAAATTTCTTGACTGTTGGCAACATAAAACCCAATAGGGCAACCGAAGAGCAGTGCATTTATGATGATGCTATCAACAGGCAGATCATGCGAATTTCGTGACAACAGATGCCTTAGGAAATTAAATGAAGTAAATTTTCTCTGCTGAGCGATTTAAAGATAGAGGTTTCGGTTTTGATGAGGTCTTTGGCCAAATCTCTCTTGGTTTCCTGCATGTGCATGATTTTTTCCTCTACCGTATCGGGGCAGATGAGCCTCACGGCCATTACATTTTTATGCTGTCCAATGCGATAGGTCCTGTCTATGGCCTGATTTTCTACTGCGGGATTCCACCAGGGGTCAATCAGGTATACATAATCGGCTTGGGTAAGGTTAAGGCCTAGGCCACCTGCCTTTAGGCTGATGAGAAATACTCTTACTTCTGGGTCTTGCTGAAACGAGTTGACCTCGGTCAAGCGATCTTTTGTCTGGCCACTTAAGTAGGCAAATTTAAGGTTTCGTGTTTCCAGTTCTACCCTGATCAGGTTGAGCATACCCACAAATTGTGAGAATACCAGAATTTTATGGTAGGGCGCCTTACTTTCGAGCTGTTCCATCAATACCTCCATTTTTGCAGAAGCATTACCATAATACTTTTCCTGGCCCAATAACGCCGGAGAATTACAGATCTGTCGCAATTTGGTAATGCCCTGCAGCACGTGCATACTGCTCTTGGTGAGTTCATCTTCCGATTTCCCCATTAGGTAATCCCTAATTTCGTTACGACAGCTTTCATATATTTCGCGCTGCCTAGCGCCCATTTCACAGTAGATGACCATCTCTGTTTTATCGGGCAGTTCTTTGGCCACCTGTTCTTTGGTACGCCGCAGCACAAAAGGGTGAATTCGCTGGTGTAGTTCGGCCGCACGTTTTGTGTCCTTAAACTGATCTATTGGCACCGAATACAGCTGTTTGAACTGTTCCCTGCTACCCAGTAGCCCGGGGCAGGCAAAAGAAAGCTGCCCATATAGATCGAAGGTATTATTTTCGATCGGTGTACCCGTCATTACGATCTTATTGCGCGATTGCAGCAGCTTCACTGCCTTATAGCGTTGCGAATCTGGATTTTTGATGACTTGCGATTCATCCAGAAAAATATAATTGAAGCGATAACCTTTTAACCATTTGATATCGGCCAATAGCGTTCCATAAGAAGTGAGCACCACCTCATATGGATCAAAATTGGCCAAATGCCTTACCCGTGTAGCTCCATAAACGGTGGTCAATTTCAGGTCAGGGGCAAACTTTTTGATTTCTTGCTGCCAATTGAATACCAAGGAGGCAGGTACTACTATCAAGTTGGTATTCTGCACTGCTTTTTCGCGCTGCGAGAGCACAAAAGCTAAAATCTGTATGGTTTTTCCCAGTCCCATGTCATCGGCCAAACAGCCTCCAAAATTGAAGGTATCCAAAAAGTTTAACCAGTTTAATCCTTCTTTCTGGTAGCCTCTTAAGCTGGCCTGCAATCCTGCCGGCGGTGGTATTTTTTCAATATTTTTAAAGGCCGCCAACTTAGTGCGGTAAAGCGCTAGACGTGCCTTTGTTTCCAGATCAAGAAAAGCTTCTTCATACAGTTGCTCTATTGCCGTATAATTGATATTTGGGGTACGCAGCGAATGTTCATCGATCATTTCCCCAGCGCTAAAGTAGCCTTCAAACTTTTTCAGCCACTCCTTGGGCAGGATACCTATTGTACCATCATCTAAGGGCACGAACTTATGCTTGTTCCTAATGGATTTGTGTAAGTGTTTGAGCGAAACCGTTTGTTGGTTAAACTTTACTTTGATAGCGGTTTCAAACCAATCTATACCACTAATGACATGGATGGAAATATCGGCTTTATAGGCATTCAGCTGGTTGCCCTTGAGCTCATTAAAACCCAAGATGACAATGCCCTTGCTCCGCCAGGCTTCAAAGGCTTCCAAAAACCATTCGGGCTCCAAGAAGTGCTTTCGGTGCAAATAAAAACAATCGGCATGACGCTGCTCGGAAAACTCGGCTACCTGATCGGCAAAGTAGGGATGCATCTTGGCAATAGTGGTAATAAATTGCAGCTCCCTCTCCTCGTCTCGCGCCAGTGTAAATAGTTGTCCACGCTTATCCTTGGTTTGGATTTGCTTTTGCGAAATCACCGGAATTTCGAGGGCACCATATCGCATTACAGGGGTAAGCAGCACAAAATCTGCTGATTCGGATAAATAAATGAGCTGCTCGTTTTCCAGGTCAAAGCCCTGCTCAATAATTTGACTTTTAGTAGCCGGCTTGAGGTAAGAATAATTGACCTTTACCTTTTCTTCTAATGATGACAAGATCTGCGTTTGGAAATCTTCATAGGCCGACCGTGTTAGGACCAAATTGTTATGATGCTGCTTAAAAAAATCGATTAAGGTTAAAAAGTAAGGATGGTGCACCAGGTATAGCTGTTGTTTAACCTGAATAAAATAACGGTAACATAGTGTTATGGTTTCCAGGTCATAAGCTTTTCCATTCAAATGCAACCTTGCCGACAGGGCAAAGGTATCGCCCCTTTCATCTACAGCAAGTTCTACCACTGGCTGTAGCAGGGAAATCTTGGTTTTTACTACCGAATTGGCATTTACAGTAGTGGAGATTTTCTCGTCGTGCCTATAAACCTCCAAGCCTAACGGATTATGCACAATCGCTTTTAGCGCCTCAAGGTCGGCTGTTGAACTGGCTTCGTTATAGTGGTTCCTAAACTTGCTTACCCCAGTGAAAAATTTGAGCACCGCCTGTTGCTCGCTCTTCCATACATAGTCTAGGGGATCTAACAGCTGAAAAGGATTTTTGAGCTTGTTCTGCCTACTGCGTTCGGCACTGATCAGTTCAACAACCAAATGCCGATAATGGCGATGGCGACTAAAAACAAGTGCAAGCTGCGGATAAGAAGGGTTTACCGGCAAATGAGCCAGCTTGTTGGCCTGTACAATGGGCACAAGTGCCTCATAGTTGAGCTGATCAATAGGTTCGTCATCGCTTTCCTTCATGGCAGAATTTTATAAGGGCTTAAAGATAAACCAAATTAGGCAAGATCACGAAGGGCGGAGATTAATACCTACTTGGTCTAGGTTAAAGTGGATGGTGATTATAAATCTCGACTAAAGGTGCTGCCCATTTATTTGACATCGGAATGGCCGAGGGGCATAGCTGGATTCACCACATCACGCACCAACCGTTTAAGCTCCTTAATTTCGGGAAAACGTCCGGCTGTTTTTCGATCAAAGATCAGCTCCCCCTCTACAGAGATCAAAAAGGTGCCACCAGTTTCACTGGGCTTTAGCATTACACCATTGAGCTCATCTGTAAAAGTGGTCAGAAGTTCCTGTGCGAAATAAGCAGAGCGCAGCATCCAGCCACATTTAGGGCAATATTCTATGGTGACAGAGGGTTTCATCATGGCTGGGCAAGATAGGCAAAATTGCCCAATTTTGTTAAAAACATCTTTTCAGTCCACTGCTATTACCCTAGGTTTCTAGCGACTGCCCACCGAAACTTTCATGGTATTGCTATAGGCGCTAATTATAGGATTGTACATACCTTGCAGTATAGCCGGCCCATTGGTAAACAGTCCTTCTTGGCTCACTTTCAGTGAATAACTAACGGTCGATCTTCCGGCAGGGATATGTTCGGCAAATAGTTCGACCCCTGTATCCCTTACCGACTGGTAATAGCTAATCCCGTTCACATACTTTTGTCCACTTTCAGTATCGGCAGGTTCAAATGCCGCACTACGCTTATCGCTCAACTGCACAAAGCTCAAGGGCCTTTGCGTTTCTATTTGCAGTTCTACCTTCACTTGATCGCCAATCTTAAGTACCTGCCCATCTGTTAAGGCTAGCCAAGAAGCTTGCTCCTGGTGATATCGATATAATTTCTTGCCGAGCTTCACCTCAGCATTCAAGGCGCTTAACTGCTCCCCCGCTGTGAAATAGAACCAAGTAAGGCCTCCTTGTAAAGGCCTATTGGCCGATGCTAATAAAGGGATATCCGTAGGCTGTATGAGAGGTATGAATTTAAAGTTGTTTCCACTCAGCAGGTTATTCGATACCGACATATGCAATCCATTGACATGAGCAGCTACCGTATCGGGCTGAAATGCAGAATTGTTTTCGGTACCATTTTGGAGCATTGCTATAGCCTCTGCAGTACCTGTAGTGGTTTGCCAATTGTATTCCTGCTTGGTAGTCAAGATCCACTTCAACAAATCGCCAGCTACACGTCCGTCTACATTCCACTGTTTAAACACCTCATATAAAAGCGCTATATTTTCCTCTTTCGATTGGCTCAAACGGTCATTATCGGCAATCTCCTTCCAACGCAAACCATGATTTTCGTCCCTAATTGCACGCTGCAATATACTGGCTACCAACTCTTCGGCTTTGGTATATAAAGGTTGTGCCCTACCAATATAAGCCTTAACCACATAAAGCCACAGACACTGTGTGTAAAGATTTTCCTTATCTACCGTTTTGGCAGTTAAGGCCAACTGTGCCTGAATTTGCTCCATGTTGGCCTGGCTAATGCAGTAATCTGCCATGGTGAAAGATCTGGCATAAGCATAATAAAGCATGTCCTGTGCTGTTTTTGCGGAATCGGCATAAGTTGTAAGTTTTGACATAAATTTATGATAATCTGCCTGCTTTGGGGCATTCCAGCCCTGTTGTTGCAGCTTACCAAAGCCCCTGATCAAGTAATTTGAGATCCATCGATTTGTTCTTCCACCTTCAAACCAAGGCAATCCACCATCAGGTTGCTGCAGCTGATATAACTTTTGCAGGTATTGTACTAATTTAGCTTCATTGGCCGTAGTGTCCAATAGCTGGTAAAGCAGCTTTTGCTGTTGACCTGTACGATCGGCCATGGTTAACCAGGGCATTGCAGCAGTGGCCTGCTCGTCTAAAAGCGGTACTTTTGCCGAGGTATCTCTAGTGTCCTGCTGCCGGACCTGCGCAAACAAATGTGCCAATTGTACATCTGTCTTCATCAACCGTTTGGCAGTTACATGAGCCATCAATTTATTAAAGGTCTGCTCGGCGCAGTTAAAAGGATAATTGGCCAGATAGGGCAAAGCATAAATCAGCGCGGCCTGTGGCTTCGGATTTATATATAGGCCCATGCCATAGCTTTCTGCATCAGCTGGCAAAACAACAGCTTTCATTAGCGTATCCGCCTTTGAAAGCGTAAAAGGCTGCTGCTTTCTTACAAATATTCGCTTAGGATAGATGGGCAGCACATGTTCTTCGGCATCTGCAAGTCCACCGCCATTAACACTTACCACCAGTTTTAAAGGGTTCAACTGCTGTGCTGGAACAATAAGTCGAAAACCATCGGCAACGGTTTGTCCAGCTGCTAATGCAAGCAGCTTACTACTGCCCGTTGGAAGCAGCTTAAGGGTAAGGTCCTCGCCTGTAACGGCATCTTCTACCTTCAAGCTCAGCTTGGCCTTAATGGGCAGGCTATCTAAATTGCTCACCCTTGACCTTAGCATCAGTTCGTCTCCCTGATAGAGCAGGCGCGGTAGATGGGGCTGTACCATAAGGTTCAAACGGGTATTTATTTTGCGCATGGCATAGGCAAAAAGTCCATTTCTGGTATGGGCCAGCATTTTCCAGTTCCAGGCTGTAGCACTTTGTGGCATGGTAAAGCTAAAGCTATAATTCCCTTCCCTGTCGGCATATATGGCTGGATAGAAAAAGGCAGTTTCATTAAAATCTTTCCGTATGACTATCTGTGGTTCTGGTTCCTGTTGCAGTTGTACTTTTCCATTTGTACTGATCAGTAAGACCCCATTTGCTGCTCTTGCCCCATACAGTGCCGTGGCATCAGCGCCCTTGAGCACCATTATATCTTGTATCATACTGGGGTCTAAACTTTTAAGATCACCCGTATAGATTATCCCATCAATCACAACAAGTGTTTCTCCATAGCTAGCTAGAGAACTTTGTCCACGTATGGTGATTACACTTGCCAATCCGGCTACTGCCCGAACGGAGCTGGAAACCAAGGCCACTTCATTCAATTCGGTATTCGAAGCCAGTACCCCAGGCACATGGCCCCCAATCATCATTATAGAATCCTCAAAATAATACTCGTTAATGGGCGAATTTAAACTGGCCATCACAACGCTGTTTGTCCTCGATAATGAGGAACTCCAGTCGTGACGAATATACTGTCCATAATTACGATATGAAGGTGCTTCCAAAGAATGTGGGGCAAGCTGATCCAGGGCTGCATCATACATGGTCGTCATAAGCTGTGCGGCAATTTTCTTATTTCCTGTTTTTACGGAAATGCTAAAGGTCTCCTTCGCTCCCGGAGAAAGTACCTTTCTATATTTTTCAACTATGATTTCTGGGC
>Ga0224751_1017_pt3 | contig 10837 bp, 9 predicted proteins | sample LIM_F_Vancomycin_FD_182073 | JGI IMG/M metagenome (GOLD analysis project Ga0224751, IMG submission 182073) | Enriched cells from gastrointestinal tract of the lab mouse from Pacific Northwest National Laboratory (PNNL), Richland, Washington... | ecosystem: Host-associated > Mammals > Digestive...
ATCAGCTCCAATCCGGCGTCCAGGTCTTCCGCCAAAACCTGACATCCCACGCTCAGGGAATTGTTACCGGTGGACGTGTTGATGGCTCCACCGATGTCCTCCAAAAAACGGGCTATATCCGCCGCGGAACGGGTGGAGGTTCCTTTCAGCAGGCACTCGGACATCAGGTCCGTCACCCCGGCGTCATGCTCATTCTCCGCACGGCATCCGGCCTTGAACGCCATGCAGGCATAGGCCAGCGGCAGGCGATGGTCTTCACGGATCACCACCTTCATGCCGTTGCCAAGAACATGCTCGCTCAGGGCCGTTCCCGCAGAGGCGGAGGCCCTTTCTTCATCCCCGGCGTTGCTGCCCGGGGGGTCCAGGCTGACTTCCGTCACATTCGGGGAAGACAGCCAGGTGGAACAAACGCGGTGCAAATCTTCCGTAGTCACCCGTTCAATAGCTTCCTGCCATTCGGAAGACAGGTTCAAATTGCGCGAGCCGAACCAGTCCGCCCCCATTTCCGAGGCCACCCCGGAAGCGGAACTCCTGCGGCGCAGGCGACTGACCCGGGTCTGTTTGCAGACTCTCTTCAGGTCCTCCGTAAAATCCTCTTCCGCCAGATTGCGAAGCTCCTGAAGCACCAGGTCCCGCACCTTGTCGCGCTGGGCGCGGTCCACGTCCATGCTAATGGTAAACGCCCCTTCATCCGTCTCAGACTGGTTGGAATGCACCTCAATGCTGTACACCAGGCCCAGGCGGTCATGGAACTTTTCATAAAAACGGGCGGAACGTCCGCCTCCCAGAATGCTGGACAGAGCGGAAAGGGCTGGCGTATCCGGATGGGCGGAACAGGGCAGGCGCCAGGCAAGGTGCAGCTTGGAGTAAGGCACGGCAAACTCCTTCCGCACCCTGCGGGAACCGAACTGGTGAGGTTCATGGGGAATGGGTTCCCGGTTCAGGGGACGGGATTTCAGGTCTTCCACCAGCAATTCCAGATGGGAAAGAATCTCCGAGGCATCCACGTCCCCCGCGATGGAAAGAACCACGTTGTTCGGAACATAACGGCTGGCATGGTAATCCAGCACGTCCTGCCGCGTCAGGCAGTCAAAGGCGGCGCGCTCACCCAGAACGGGCCAGCGGCGGGGATGCTTGAGATACAGCGTCTGCATCAGAAGCTGGTAGGCCACGGAATCGGGATCATCCGCATACATGGCCATCTCCCGGCGCACGACCTCCTTCTCCCGCTCCATCTCGTCTTCCGGGAACGTGGGGAAAAATACAAGCTCCGTCAGAAGATTCAGGAAAATCTGCCAGGACTCCGCAGGGCCGTCTATATAGTACACAGTGCGGTTCACGCTGGTGTACGCATTCCAGTGGCCGCCGCGTTCCTGCACCTTGCGGGCCAGTTCCTGCCCGGAAAAATGCGCCGTTCCCTTAAACACCAGATGCTCCAGCAAATGGGAAAGTCCGCTCCCCTGCCAGTGCCCCTCATTCATAGACCCCGTGCCTACCCAGTACTGGAGGGACACTACGGGATGAGACTTGTCCTCCTTAATCAAAACCGTCAAACCATTTCCAAAACGGCGCGTCACAGGTTCCTTGGCTGAACTCATGTTCCCTACCGTGCCTCAAGAAGGCGCCCCATGCAAGCCGGCGCTCCGTACGTGCCCCCGGACTGTCAAACTTACCCCGGAGGCTAAAAGCGCGTCCTCATCAAAAAAAACCGCCCTAAAAAGAATCCTCTCCGCGCATTTTTTTGAACAAATATCACTCCCTGCCGCTCTATCTGTCGTAGAACGGCAGCTCTTCTGCCGCTGCATTACCAACACCACACAACCTCACATATCATTATATGAAAAAAATCCTCGCTGTAGCAGCCTTTGCTTTCGCCTTTAGTGTCAACGGTTACGCTCAGGAAGCCGCCGCTCCGGCGGAGTCCCCCGCCCCCGCTGCCCAGAAGTGCTGCAAGAAAGACAAAAAGTGCCCCAGGAAATGCGCCAAGGAAGGCAAATGCCCAGAAAAATGCGGCCAACCTTGCAGCAAAGGGGAAAAGCCCTGCGACTGCCCCAAAAAGGGAGAAGCTCCCAAGGCCTGACCCAACGGACCGTTAAAATAAATAAGAACCCTTGCCGGAACCTTCCGGCAAGGGTTTTCTCCGCCGGAAGAGGGCAGCCGAGCCCCTTCCGTTGACTGCGAAATTACTTGATCTTAACCTTCAACCCATTTTATAAATCGTCATCATGAAAACAGCTTCCATTCTTACCATCGGCTGTGCAGCCATGGCGCTGTCCATTACTTCCTGCACCAACTTCGGTTCCCCGAACACCTATAACCTGAACGAAATCGGCGGAGCCCAGGAAACCTATACCGGCACGGTCACCAGCGTGGAAAACGTCAAGATCCAGGCCAATAACGCCAACACCGGCACCGGAATCGGCGCCGTGGCGGGCGGGTTGACCGGCGCCATGTTCGGGGGCGGCAACGCCAAATTCGCGACGGCGGCGGGCGGCGCCATTCTGGGCGGCATTGCCGGCAACCAGATTGACAAGGCCGTCAACAACACGACCGGGGAACGCATCACCGTGCGTCTGGACCAGAAGAGGAACGGCACCCGCAACTACACGGTCGTCCAGGTCGCCAGCAGGAACAACCCGATTCAGGTCGGGCAGCGCGTGCGCGTGATCATCGGCAACAACGGTTCCCGCGTGCTGGCCTATTAATTGGACATCCACTACTGACCAAGCTATATACCGGCATGATCTTCGGCACCTTACCCGGCGGCGCACCTGTAGAATTGTTTGAACTGTCTTCCGACAAGCTGACGGTACGCATCAGCAACTACGGGGGGCGCATCATCTCCGTCGTCAAGGACGGCATGGACATGATCGTAGGGCCCAAGCACTTTGAAGACATGCTGAAAGACACCTGTTATTGCGGTGCGATTTGCGGCCGTGTCGCGAATCGCATCGCAAAAGGCAGGTTCTCCATTGACGGGGATTCCCGCACCGTGGCCGTCAACAACGGCCCCAACCACCTGCACGGCGGCATCCAGGGGTTCGACAGCAAAGTCTGGCAGGTGCAGGAAGCCGGGCGCAATACGCTGGTGCTGACCCTGCACTCCGCAGACGGTGAGGAAAATTACCCCGGCAACCTGGAAGTGGTAGCCACCTACACCGTGGTGGAAGAAACCCTTCATCTCCGCCTGGAAGCGTATGCGGACGCAGCCACAATCGTCAACCTCACCAACCACGCTTACTGGAACCTGTCCGGCAAACCCACCATTGATTCCATGACCCTGGAGGTACGGGCCTCCGCCTATACTCCGGTGGACGCGACCAATATCCCCGACGGCCGTATTCTTCCCGTGGAAGGAACGGACTTTGACCTGCGGAAAGCAGCCCTGCTGGGGGAACGCAACTCCGCCGCCCACCCGGACACCGCCGCCGGACTGGACCACAACTACGTGCTGGATTCCGAACCGGGCGACAAAATCGCCGCCATCCTTCTTGACCCGGAATCCCGGCACCGCCTGATTGTGGCGACGGATGCTCCCGGCCTCCAGGTATATACCGGGGAATACCTGCCCCAGGCGCGCCAGGGAATAGCGCTGGAAGCCCAGGGCTTCCCCAATGCCGTCAATACCCCCCACTTCCCCAGCGTCATTCTGCGTCCCGGCCAATCCTCCACGCGCAGCATTACCTGGACTGTCAGATAGGCGGCATGCCTGAATCCCGTTTCCGAACAAAAAACGGCGCTTCAACAACGCCCGCTGCGGGCTTTCCTGTGCAGGCACGCGGCATCAGGAGGCCGCGTAAAGCCCTTCCGCCGCTACCTTTTGGAGCCCTTCCGCGATGCGTTCCAGGGAACGGCTTACAAAAACCAGATCCGCAACGGAAACCAGATTGTCCTGATATTGCTCAGGCAAGCAGGCAAATGCCTCCGTCAGGGACGCCGCATGCTCCGCCAAATCCTCCAGCGCAGGGACAAGCTCCGCCAGAGCCTCCCCGTCCCAGGAGGAAACAGCCTTATTCACAGCCCTGAACCGCTCCGCCATTTCCCGATAGACAGGATCCGCCAAGGCAGCCTCCCGGATGCGCGGGCGCTTATTCAGCCTGTTGGCCCTTTTGGCGATGGTCACGGCCTCATCACCAATCCGTTCATACATGGAGGACATGCGCAGGGAAGCCAGCACCACTTTGAGGTCGGAAGCCACCGGACTGAAAAAAGCCAGCAGATGCAGCCCTTCCCTGTCCACCGTCATTTCCAGCTCGTCCAATTCTTCGTCATCAGCAATAACCCGGTTGGCGGAAGACTCATTCTGCTGCAAAAGGCCGGCGGCGGCCAAATCAAGGGCGCTCTGCGCCTTATAGGCCATCTGGAGCAAATGCGTATTCAGGGAGGAAAGGGCGGCGTCAAACTCCCTCAGGGTGTGCGCGTCGTGATTCATGATTCGGAATATTGGCTTGATGATTGATAAGGTTTTGCCGGCATGATAAAAAAGATGCAGCCTGCGCAGGCTGTTCTTTCTGGCGGCGCTGGCAGCCAGCCTTCGTCCAGAGCCGGGAACATGGAGAACACGCCCGGTTCCATTTTTGGAAATATTCTTTGGAAAAAGCATAATCGTCTCTCTGTTAACTGAATCTTCCCGTAATGTAATCCTCCGTTTCTTTCAGGGAGGGATTGGAAAAAATCTTTTCCGTAGCATCAAATTCCACCAGCCTGCCCAACATGAAAAAACCGGTCAGGTCCGAAACGCGCGTAGCCTGTTGCATATTATGGGTGACCACAATGATGGTAAACTTGTCCTTGAGACGGTGCATCAGCTCTTCCACCCTCACCGTCGCAATGGGGTCCAGGGCGGAACAGGGTTCGTCCATCAGCAGGATGCGCGGCTTCACGGCAATGGAACGGGCAATGCACAGCCGCTGCTGCTGGCCGCCGGAAAGACCATTGGCGGAAGCATGGAGACGGTCCTTTACCTCATCCCAAAGAGCGGCATGCCGCAGGCTTTCCTCCACAGCCTCGTCCAGAATGCCGCGGTTTTTTACCCCCGCCAGCTTCAATCCGTAGGCTACATTCTCATAAATGCTCATCGGGAAAGGGTTGGACTTCTGGAAAACCATGCCCACCTCCCGGCGCAGACGAATGGTATCCAGGGAAGGAGAAGTCACGTCCACCCCATCAATGCGGATGGAGCCTCCCGTAACGCGCGCCTCCGGAATACGGTCATTCATCCGGTTGATACAGCGCAGCAGCGTGGACTTCCCGCACCCGGAAGGGCCGATGAACGCCGTCACCCTGTTCCTGGGGACTTTCATGGTGACGTTGAACAGGGATTGCTTGCTCCCATAACAAAAATCCAGGGAATCCACCTCTACGGCGGTCTGGTCGGCTGCTGCTGGATGCGGAGTCATGTTCTTCTAATGGCGCGTCCTGCGCCTCTGGACGCATGGTATCCCAAAAACAGGGCTCCCTGGCTACTCCGGGTTTGTGACGATTTCTTAACCAGGATTCTCTTCCTCACCATGGGGGCGGGAGGGTATCACTACCCCGTCTTCCGCCATGAACGGCCCCGCCGGACGGAAACGGAAGACGCAACACTCCAAAAAAGACGCCATGAAATTTGTCGCCAAAATCCTGACCATCGCCGCCGCCCTCAGCTCCCTGAGCATGGGCGCCAACCAAGTGACCGTTGACAGCAGCATCAAGCCGTATGCGCCCACCAGCGGCGTTTCCGGCAACCTGAACGCCGTCGGCTCCGATACGCTGAACAACCTGATGACCCTCTGGGCGGAAGGATTCAGCAAAAAATACCCCAGCGTCAAAGTCGGCGTTGAAGGCAAAGGCTCTTCCACAGCGCCGCCCGCTCTCACGGCAGGCACGGCCCAGCTCGCCCCCATGAGCCGCCAGATGAAGCGGGAGGAAATCGCCGCCTTTGAAGCCAAATACGGCTACAAGCCGACGGAAATCAAAGTGGCCCTGGACGCCGTGGCCTTCTTTGTCAACAAGAACAATCCCATCCAGGCCCTTACCCTGGCGCAGATCGACTCCATTTTCTCCTCCACTTTCAAGCGCGGCGGCTCCAACATCACCGACTGGGGCGATGCGGGAGTGCCCTCCATGAAAGGAAAAGCCATCTCCATTTACGGCAGAAACAGCGCCTCCGGCACGAACGGGTTCGTGAAGGAAATAGCCCTGAAAAAAGGGGACTATAAAAACTCCGTGAAGGAACAGCCCGGTTCCTCCGCCGTCGTGCAGGGCATCAGTTCCGACGAACAGGGAATCGGCTATTCCGGCATCGGATACGTCACCTCCGGCGTAAAAACCCTCTCCCTGGCGGAAAAAAGCGGAAAGGCGGCGGTACAGCCTTCCTACGATAACTGCATCAACGGAACATACCCGCTCTCCCGTTACCTGCTGATTTACGTCAACAAGAAACCGGGAGAACCCCTGGACACCCTGACCAGGGAATTCATCAAATTCATCGTATCCAAAGACGGCCAGGAAATCGTGACCAAGGACGGTTATTACCCGATTCCCGCCAAAGTCAGCGCAGAAGTGCTCAAGAGCATTGAATAAACACTCCCTTCCCGTGCCGTAAACACATGCCGGGGCAGGACTCCGGACCGCCCGCCGGAGTCCTGCCCTCCAACTTCTCCTCTCTGCCGTCATGAGTTCCAATGCTCCCTCCCCCGCACCTTCCAGAAAGCCCAAACCCGTTCCGGAACGCTTTCAGGTGGCAAAAACCACGCTGTGGTTTGACCGCATCATGACCAAAACCATCATCGGCGGAGGATTCACCGTCATTGTAGCCGTTTTCGGCATTCTTTTCTTCCTGCTGGCCGTTACGATTCCTCTCTTCCAGAGCGCGGACGTGGAAGAACGGCAGCACCCCGCGCCCTCCTCTCCGGTTCCGGGAACCTGGGGCCTGGACCCTTCCGGCACGCTTCCCTTTGTCTACGGCAACGGGAAAAACATCTTCTTCCTGGACAAAACTACCGGGAACCTGTCCTCCGTTCCCGTTTCCCTGCCGGACGGCGAAACCGTCTGCGCCCATTCCTATGATGCATCCCTCACCGCCTACCCCATCGCCACGGAATCCGGCAAGGTGGGCCTCATCCATGTTCATTCCGGACTCAACGTCCACGGCCGGACGAATGCCCACGGCCCGGACAAAGCCGGAGCGGAGGCCGGCCCTCTCTACCCCCTGACGGAAAGCGGCTCCGTCCCCGGCAAAATATCCGGCATAGCCTATGCGGACGCGGGAGAACGGAAAATATTTACCGCAACCGTGGAGACGGAACAGGGCACGCGCCTCCTGCTGATGACGCTGGAAGAATCCCGCTCCCTGCTTCATGAGGGAGAACTGGCGCCTTCCGGATTCCATGACCTGACGGACCAGCTGGAAGGCCGCCCCACGGCCATGCTGCCCGGAGCCTCCGGAGACAGCCTCGTCATCGCTACGGATGCGGACAAACTTCTTTACTTCTCCTATGATGAAGACGGGGAAACATGGGTCAGACGCCAGATGATTCCGACCCCGCTGGGGAAAGGGGAAAAAATGACTTCCGTCAACTGGCTTTTCGGAGACATGTCCCTGGTCATAGGAGGCGACAGGGGAAGCCTTAAGATTTTCAGCCTTTATCCCCATTCCCGCCCGGACGGCACTTCCCTGCGCCTCTTCGGCCAGACCAGGCAATTCTCTCCCATGGACGGTCCGGTGCAGCATTACGCGGCATCCGGCATCAACCGTTCCTTCCTGGTCTCCACTCCGCGGGAACTCAGGCTCTGCTACGGAACCACGGCCGACATCCGCTGGAACAGCGGACCTCTGGAATTCGTTCCGGTCCAACTGGCCGCCAATGCGGAATTCAACGCCGCCATTGCCGTGGACCCATCAGGAAACATCCATTTCTTCTCTCTGGAAGACAAGCACCCGGAAGCCGGCGCCAAAGCCCTGGTCGGGAAAATATGGTATGAGGGGTACGATTCTCCCAAATGGCTCTGGCAATCCGTGGGCGGCACGGATGATTATGAATCCAAGCTGTCCCTGATGCCCCTGGTCTTCGGCACGCTGAAAGGCACCCTGTACGCCCTTGTCTTCGCCGTCCCGGTAGCGGTCACAGCCGCCATTTACACGGCCCACTTCATGGCTCCTGCCGTCAAACGGGTGGTAAAACCCGTCATGGAAATCATGGCCTCCCTTCCTTCCGTAGTGCTGGGCTTCTTCGGCGCCCTTTACCTGGCCCCCAGAATGGAAGACAAAGTCCCCGCCCTGCTCTGCATGGCCGTCCTCATTCCCGGCCTGGCGGCCCTCATCGCATGGTTCTGGACCACCCGGCCCGCAGCCTGGCGCAACAAATTCAGCCGCGGTGTGGAATACATCGTCATGACCCCCGTCATCCTGCTCTGCGCCTGGTTCTGCTGGGAATACCTGGGCTACTGGCTGGAACAGCCCCTCATCAGCCTCTGCCGCAGCGTCATGGGCCTGTGGGGAGACGGGGACTTCCAGGCCGCCAGTTTCGCAGACCTGTGGCGCAACGGCTTCGGCATGCCCTATGAACAGCGCAACTCCCTAGTGGTTGGATTCATCATGGGCTTTGCCGTCATCCCTGTCATCTTCACCATTTCCGAGGACGCCCTGAGCAACGTCCCCCCTTCCCTCATCGCCGCCTCGGAGGCTCTGGGGGCCAGCCGCTGGCAGATGGTCCGCACCGTTGTTCTTCCGGTGGCTTCCGCAGGCATTTTCTCCGCCCTGATGATAGGTCTGGGCCGAGCCGTGGGGGAAACCATGATCGTACTGATGGCCACGGGAAACACCCCCATCATGGACTGGAATATCTTCAACGGCATGCGCACCCTCTCCGCCAACATCGCCACGGAACTGCCGGAGGCGGCGCAGGACTCCACCCACTACCGGGTCCTCTTCCTGGGCGGCCTTATCCTCTTCTCCATGACATTCATTCTGAACACTCTGGCGGAAATAGTGCGCCAGCGTCTCCGCAAACGCTTCAACGTCGTGTGAACCATCCAACCCTTTCCCTCCCATCCATCCACCTTCCATGAAACAGGACTTCAGCCTTCCGCCCGCCCCCAAACGTCCCCTGGGGGAAGTCAATATCTGGCTCGCCTCCATCGGACTCTCCCTGGGCCTCATCATGATTTTCGGCCTGCTGGGCATCATCGTCTTCAACGGTCTGGAGGCCTTCTGGCCCAAAACCATCCATGAACTGACGCTCGCCCCTTCTTCAAAAGAAGAACAACCGCTTGTCCTGTACGCCGGCATCACAAAGGACCAGACGCGCCACGTCCCCGCAGACCCCGCCCATCCCGGCTCCACAGCCAGAGACGTGCGGGAATACCAGCTTTTCACCGGCAGCAAGGAATCCTATGGACAATCCTACCGCTATGTGGACGCGCACAATGTCACTGCCTCCGCCACCCCCAAAGGCCTTCTGTGCCTGGAACGCATGGAGGGAGGGAAAGCCCTGGTCAAACCTCTGGAACTCAAGCTGGCCTCCGGAGAAACCATCCCCGCCGCCTCACCGGAATTCATGGAGGCTTTCCGCCGCGTGCTGGACCGGGAAACAGACCTGAGGGACAGGGTCAAAACCATTGACACCAGGGACATCGGCTCCGTCAATACCCGTCTGGCGGACGTCAGACTGGATATCAAGGCCATAGAACGTTCCTACGACATCCGGGAAGAAAACGGACAGCGTACGGCCGTCCCCAGGAAAAACCCCATTCTCACGGATATGGACGACCCGGCCAGTGAACTGGACCGGCTCCGCGCCAAAGAGGAACAGCTCAACGCCGAATACGCCCGGTACACCGCGGAAGCAGCCAAACTGAGGGCTCAACAGGGCCGAGACTCTCTTGTGTATGCCCTGGGAGACGGGGAAAGAAAGGAAATCCGCATGGATAAAATCGTTTACGGCTACCAGCCGAATGACCTGGGGTTCTTCGGCAAATGCGGCGTCTTCCTCCACAACCTGTACCATTTCATCACGGATGATCCGCGGGAAGCCAACACGGAGGGCGGCATCTTCCCCGCCATTTTCGGCACCTTCATCATGACTTTGCTCATGAGTGTGCTGGTCACGCCCGTGGGGGTCATCGGAGCCATCTACCTGAGGGAATACGCCAGACAGGGGACTCTGGTTCAGGCCGTGCGCATCTGCGTGAACAACCTGGCGGGCGTGCCTTCCATCGTCTTCGGCGTTTTCGGCCTCGGCTTCTTCGTTTACTATCTGGGAGGGAGCATCGACGAACTTTTCTACTGGAAAAAGCTGGCTGTGGACAACACCCCCACCTTCGGGACCTCCGGCATCCTGTGGGCATCCAAGCAGCCAAACTGAGGGCTCAACAGGGCCGAGACTCTCTTGTGTATGCCCTGGGAGACGGGGAAAGAAAGGAAATCCGCATGGATAAAATCGTTTACGGCTACCAGCCGAATGACCTGGGGTTCTTCGGCAAATGCGGCGTCTTCCTCCACAACCTGTACCATTTCATCACGGATGATCCGCGGGAAGCCAACACGGAGGGCGGCATCTTCCCCGCCATTTTCGGCACCTTCATCATGACTTTGCTCATGAGTGTGCTGGTCACGCCCGTGGGGGTCATCGGAGCCATCTACCTGAGGGAATACGCCAGACAGGGGACTCTGGTTCAGGCCGTGCGCATCTGCGTGAACAACCTGGCGGGCGTGCCTTCCATCGTCTTCGGCGTTTTCGGCCTCGGCTTCTTCGTTTACTATCTGGGAGGGAGCATCGACGAACTTTTCTACTGGAAAAAGCTGGCTGTGGACAACACCCCCACCTTCGGGACCTCCGGCATCCTGTGGGCATCC
>Ga0224751_1058_pt1 | contig 10816 bp, 9 predicted proteins | sample LIM_F_Vancomycin_FD_182073 | JGI IMG/M metagenome (GOLD analysis project Ga0224751, IMG submission 182073) | Enriched cells from gastrointestinal tract of the lab mouse from Pacific Northwest National Laboratory (PNNL), Richland, Washington... | ecosystem: Host-associated > Mammals > Digestive...
CATGCTGGTGAAGTACTTCCCCGACCAGGCCGGAGAAGTCGTCAAATACATCAGGAAGGCGGGATACGGAGACGGCGAGGTTCTCGACCTCATCGACCGAACGGCAGGATACAACTCCAAAACCGCCTACCTCTACCAGGGGAAAAGCGGAGAGGAACACAGGAAAAAGCTTCAGCGGAAACAGAGCGGAGAGTGACGCCGAACGTTCATTCATTGCGCCATCTGCCTCCTCCCAACCAGGAAAAACAACCCGGACAAGACGGTGAACCACGTTCTCCATATAATCATCTTCATCTGCCTCGGATGGAGCCTTTCCTCCGCGGAGGAACATTCATTCGATCATGAACTCATGCCGCCCGATTCCATCCATATCCGGAGAAGTACAGAAGGGCATGCTCCGCTCCTGAAAAGCCTGCTGGAACAAAATGACCTGAAAGCATTTTATCAGCACGCTAAAACGGTTCTGACCGCAATCAACAAACTGCAGCATGACGGCGTGATGACACGGGAAGAAGCCTGCGACATGATTTGGAGCCTTTATCTGATAGGCGGGGCCCCCATGTATGAAGCTCCGGATTACACCAGTGATCAACCATGGCCTTATAAAAACGAGAAAAATAATGATATTTACAGCAAAGCAAGGATCAGCACAGCGATTTCCCTTATGGATATAAATCAACTATCAACAACATTAAAGATCAGTAAAAGAAAATTGATACATTTTAATATATCCCTTCTTTCAGGCATTATTAAAAAAATAAAAAAAATGCATATCAAGGATTTCCACAAGAATGAGGAATCACTATATCATGAAATCTTTTCTCCCATAAAACATCAATCTGAAATGGACGCTTCAGCCAAGGATATTGGAAATGACATCAAAGATTACGAATGGACTCACAAATGGAATAACCTGGTTACATTTTCATCAAGGAATCAGATGCTTGACACTTATGTTATCAGAATTATGGAGAAAAGATTCATCTCCATGCTGGTAAAGTACTTCCCCGACCAGGCCGGAGAAGTCGTCAAATACATCAGGAAGGCGGGATACGGAGACGGCGAGGTTCTCGACCTCATCAACCGAACGGCAGGATACAACTCCAAAACCGCCTACCTCTACCAGGGGAAAAGCGGGGAAGAACACAGGAAAAAATTTCATCAAAAAATACGGAACTCCTGTCCGGACGTGAGCCGGAATGCCAATAAATAAAGGATAAAACGCCGGTCACACTCAACAACATGCCTCAACAGCGTTCACCGGAAAACTCCGGGTTCCTGTAAGCAGTCCACGGTTTTTCCTTGGCAGGTTTTCGCCTCCGGCTATCATGCGGGCATGGGCCTTTTTCAGGATCAAACCAGCTCTTTGTCGGAAATCAAGCGGCTTGCCGCCCTCGTCACGGATCCCTCCCGCAGGGGGGAAATCGGTTCGGATCAATGGCCTCTGGCCATGATCGCCTACGGGCTGGTCACCTGCAATGAAACGGGAAGAGAAGAAGAAGGCGTCACCATTTACAATATGTTCCAATCCCGCTGCGCTCCGGACGCCCGCCGCAAATGCGCTCTGCAACTGGCAGCTTTTATCCGGCAGCGCAAAGGGGACGGATGGAGGGCCCTGCTGCCTTTTGCCATGGCGGATGAGGCGCCGGATATTCGCAGGCAATCCGCTTTCCTTATTTATACGCTGGCCGCGCCCCAGCCGGAGGAGCGGTTTCCCGGAATTGCCGGATTGGCGAATGTCATCTGCGCCTCTCCCTGCCCCGGACAGGCGTCCATGGCTCCGGCGCTGGACGCCCTGATGAGCCTGGGAGACATGCGGTTTGCCCCTTATCTGTCTTTCATTTCCAAAAATCTCCCTCCCGGGCGCCTCGCGGACCTGCTGGCCGAAACGGAGGCCATTCCCACGGACCTGGGCTGCGGATGGCTGCTGGATATTCTGGATGAACATCCGGAGCTTACCTCCACCATTGCGGCGGTACTGGCCGGGATGCCCTCCAGAGCCGGAGAAGTGCTGGACGTGGTCGTTCCCGTCCCCTCCTGGCAATTCACCAATTCCGCCGTCCAGCCGCTCCATTCCTGGAGTATTCCCGAATACAGGCTGCGCATGGAAGAGCGGCTCTCCAGATATCTTGCCCCGGAAGAGAGGGAAGCCGTGGACCGGGCATGGAACTGAGTCTTCCGGTGTATCCCAACCCGCTGCATTTTTCAAAAAGCCGTCTCCCAAAAATGCGGAACGGCTCTTCTGATTCGGAAAATACAGGCTCATATCGGCCCCCCCCAAGGATAAATTGCTTCAAGAGGGGCAAATCCCCCCATGGCGCGGATTTTCCCCGGCCATTCATTCACCTCGCCACTACGTGGCGATGGTGGAAATCCACAAAGCTCCGGTATGTCTCCTCATCCAGCAAATCTCCATGCGTCATCAGCAGGAGCGGGAAAGGTTCACCCTCATCCGTATAAGGAGGATGGATATAATCAAACTGCGGATTGGGGACAAAGCCGTGCCTCTGATAAAACCCCAGCCGCCGACGTGAGATCCCGTCCTCCGGAGGATCAATTTCCAAAATAACCTTGTGCGGAAACGCATCCCTCAATTCTTCCAGAATCCTTTGCCCGGCACCCTGGCCGCGCAGGGAGGCATCCACGGCAAAATACTCCAGATACACGAATTTTTCCCGACGCCACGTCACCAGCATCGCAACCACCCGGCCTTCCCCATTTAAAAATACTTCATAACAAAAACCGGGGTCTTGAAACGCCAACGGGAAATCCTGTATCCGCCGCTGTTCATGCACCGGAAAGCTTGTCCGGTAAATATCCAGAGAATCCAGGAACAGCGGATCATCCACACCCGCCACACGGCGCTTGGTCAGCGGCTCAGACTTCATGAACCATATCCAACCACACCCGTCTCCTTTCGGCAAGTCCCCCGGAAAGTCTTCCCCAGTCATACAACCAGTTGTTCAGGCTTCAATTGATGCAGTGCTTCCCAATCAAGGAGAAGGAAGAAAAATACCTTCGCGCGGCGATACGGAGACAAGGAAATCCCCGTCTGCCTGCCGGGACTGACGGCAGCCCCGGCACCCGTACAAGGGATGCCGAAACAAAGGCATTCCATGTTCTCTTTTATCTCTATGAATTTACTTTTACCTGATGTATAGAAAGAGCCTGCTCACGTCATGAATTCCATTTGAAATTTTATTCCGGAAACATGGGAACCCGTCTAAAGCCATGATGCCGCCCGCCAAGATATTCCTGCTGCTGATTTTTTCCTGGGCAGTTTTCCCCCGCCCTCTCCAGGCCCGGGAAGAGCCGCCCGCATCCCCCTCCTGGCCGCGCTGTGTTCCTGCACGCCCCGGCAGCCGTATTCTCTTTCTGGGAAACAGCTATACGTTTTTCAACCGCATGCCCGCCATGGTTAAAGCCATGGCAGACACCAAAGGATTGCGGCCGGACGTGCACATGCACGCGGCTCCGGCAGCATCCCTCCAGTCCCATTGGAATGACAGGCGTGCCCGCAGCAACATGGAGGGAACGGCATGGGACTTCGTTATTCTCCAGGACCAAAGCGCCACACCTATCCGGGCTCCGGAACGAACCATGGAGTTCGGAGAAAAATGGTGCTCTCTGATACGAGCCGCCAAAGGAACGCCCATCCTGATGCTGACGTGGGGGAAAAGAGGAGCTTCCGGAACTCCGGACCCGCAGGAGCAAAAGGATCTTCTTGAAACGTATTTGAAACTTGCCCGGAGGGAAAAAGCAGCGCTCGCCCCCGTGGGCATTGCCTGGGAGAATTGCCTCAAACGCCATACTGACATCCAGCTGTACCAGACTGACGGCCGGCACCCGACGGAGGAAGGGAGCTACCTGACGGCATGCGTAATCTACTTCACGTTATTCGGAAAGTCTCCGCTGGGCCTGCCGGGCCGCTTGTCCTTGAAAGGGACGCGGCTGAGCAATCTTCCCGCAGACAGGGCCAGAATATTGCAGACCGTCGCCAGGGATACATGCAGGCAGCTCTTTTCCGCCACTGCCGGAACCCGTCCCGCAACCGCCGGATTGCAGGCCGCTGCATTGTCTCCGCATAGCGCAAAATCTACTCGCAAAACGGGCACGGGCCCTTTACCATGGCAACGGACATATATACTATTATGAGCGAACAAGTCATTATCATCGGTGCCGGCTGCGCTGGTTACACGGCGGCCATTTACACCGCCCGCGCCAATCTCTCTCCGCTTCTGATCACGGGTTCCCAAATCGGCGGACAACTGACCACCACGACGGAAGTGGAAAACTTTCCCGGCTTTCCGGACGGCGTGATGGGGCCGGACCTGATGTTCCTGATGCAGCAGCAGGCGGAAAAGTTCGGCACCCGGTTTGCATATGAGGACGTCAAGAGCGTCGTCAGGGATGAAGCCACCGGGCTGTTCACCGTGAAGACCAGCGGCCAGAATTACGAAACCCGGAGTATCATTGTGGCTACGGGAGCATCCGCCCGCTATCTGGGAATACCGGGAGAGGAAGGGCTGGTTGGCCACGGACTCACCGCCTGCGCCACCTGTGACGGAGCTTTTTACCGGGACGTGCCTGTGTGCGTGGTAGGCGGAGGAGACAGCGCCTGTGAAGAAGCCATGTTCCTGACGCGCTTCGCTTCCCGGGTGTACCTGATCCACCGACGCGACACGCTCCGCGCTTCCAAAATCATGGCGGAACGAACGCTGTCCAATGAAAAGATTTTCCCCATGTGGAATTCCACCATCGTAAGCTATAAGACGGACGACAAGGGAGAACTGGAAGCCGTCATGCTGAAGGACGTAGTAGAAGGGGATGAAACGGAACTTCCCGTCAAATGCGTCTTTATGGCGATCGGGCACACGCCGAACACTTCTTTCCTGGGGGATCTGGTGGACCGGGACGATGCCGGCTACATTATCCGGAAAACAGGGATGATGGCGACCAGGACGCCGGGATTGTTCGCCGCCGGAGATGTGGCGGATCCTCACTACCGCCAGGCCATTTCTTCCGCCGGAATGGGCTGCAGCGCCGCGATTGAAGCGGAACGCTACCTGCTGGGGCTGTAAACCCATCTTTTGGGAAGGGCCGGAATTCCCAGCGGGATTTCCGGCCCTTCCCCGCTACAGGAAAACGGACATGCACCATTACAGCATTTTTGAGCTTTTCAGCATCGGCATAGGTCCTTCATCATCCCATACCGTAGGGCCCATGCGGGCGGCGCACCGCTTTCTTGAACAGATACGCCACTCCCCGCGCTTGGCGGAAATCTCAGGCATCCGCTGCGAATGCTATGGCTCCCTGGCCGCCACCGGACATGGGCACGGCACAGACACAGCCATCATGCTGGGGCTTCTGGGGGAAGAACCCCATACGGTGGAGCCGCGCAGCATTCCCGGAAAAATCGCCCGCCTGCACCAGCAGGAAACGTTGTCCGTCACGGAAGAAAAAAACGTCCGCTTCTCTCCTTCCCGCGACCTGGATCTTTCCCACTACCAGCCCCTGCGCCTGCATCCGAACGGGATGCAGTTTACTGCCGTCAATCAGGACGGAGACCCGGTGGAAGACGCGGTATTTTATTCCACGGGGGGCGGGTTCGTCTCTTCCGAACAGGAACTTCTGCATCCGGAAGAAAGGGATCGGGAAACCTTTCCTTTTCCTTATGAATCCGCGGAGGAACTGCTGCACATGGCTGATGAGCGCGGATGCCCTCTTTCCTCCATTGTCATGGCGAACGAATGCGCCATGCTCCCGGAACGGGAAGTCCGTGAAAAACTGGACCTGATCTGGGCGACGATGAAGCAGTCCATCTCCAACGGCATGAGCGCGCGCGGCAACCTGCCGGGCGTTCTGCAGGTTCCGCGCCGGGCCAAAACTTTGCGCAAGAATCTTCTGGTGCACGGAGAATCAGCCTTGAAAGACCCTCTCTCCATCATGGACTGGATCAATCTGTACGCCATTGCCGTAAGCGAGGAAAACGCGGCCGGCGGCCGCATCGTCACCGCTCCGACCAATGGAGCGGCGGGAATTGTTCCGGCCGTTCTTAACTACGCCACCAAATTCTGCGTTTCCCCGTATCCGGATGCCGAGCATCGCTTCCTGCTCACCGCCGGGGGAATCGCCATCCTGTACAAGAAAAACGCCTCCATTTCCGGCGCGGACGTAGGCTGCCAGGGAGAAGTGGGCGTAGCCTGCTCCATGGCCGCCGCCGCTCTTGCGGAGTACCTGGGGGGAACACCCCACCAGGTGGAAAACGCCGCGGAAATAGGCATGGAGCACAATCTGGGCCTCACCTGCGATCCTATTGCGGGCCTCGTCCAGATACCCTGCATTGAGCGCAACGCCATCGCCGCCATCAAGGCCATCAACGCCGCCCGCATGGCCCTGGGCGGCACGGGCGCTCATTTTGTCCCGCTGGACAAGGTCATCCGCACCATGCTGGACACCGGAAGGGACATGCAATCCAAATACAAGGAGACCGCCCAGGGCGGCTTGGCCGTCAACGTGGTGAATTGCTGAGGGGACATGAACCCCCTCCCTTGTCTTTTCACGCGCGTCTGTTCCCGCAAAAAACGCTCCGCCGGATTGACAGATACGGGGAGCAAAGGTAGGGTGCGGGCATGCTTTCACGCCTTTTTCTCGCTCTGGCCCTGTTGCTGGGCGGCACGGGACTGTCCCGGGCCGTTCACGTCGTCATGTGCGGCGGCCCCGCACTCAGGCAATGGGAAGGGCTGAGAATACAGCCTGACAGGCATGACAACTGGTGGGCCAACTTTGTAAGGGCCTCCACCATCCGCATCGCCCAGATCCAGCAGCAAGATCCTGCCGCCAGAATCACCTGGATTGTTTACCGCCCCGGTTACGCAACCCGGGGGAAGGAAGACGGAAAACCTTACACCCGCTGGATTGCGGACCTGGCTTCCAAGTATAAAATCAGGCTCGTCTGGGTAAACAGCGCCGACCAGGCCATCCGGGCGCTGAATTCCTCCCCGCGCTTCCACGGCGACAAGGTGGAATCCTTTTACTACTTCGGCCATTCCAACTGCTATGCGTGGATGCTGGACTACGGCAACAATATCATGGCCGTTTCCACGGAATGGATCCATGAGACGGACCTGAACAGGATACGGCGGGATATTTTCACGCCGCAGTCCGACTGCTGGAGCTTCGGCTGCTATACGGGAGCCAGCATGTCCCGCTGGTGGAAACGCATCGTAGGCGTCCCCCTCTGGGGCAACACGGAATCCACCCGCTACGGCCCCGTCTCTGACGGCAGGCTGCCGGAAGGCGCGGGAAAATGGGTTAAATAGCAGGCTTGCACCGCTCTTTCCTTTAAAGACAGGCTCCCTAAAATCGGGAGCCTGTTTTGTTGCCTTTCATGGAAAGTGAGGATATGCCGGATTTTCAATCCGGAAGTCAAGCGTAAATTCTGATAACCAAGAATTTGTGCCGAACTTTATTGCATCATTGAAAACCTTTTTATGCATACGGAAAGCCTGCCGAAATATCCACCCGTGCAGAAACCGCCGCCAGCTTTTGAGACTGCTCAAGATAAGTCTGAAAACCGGAGAACTCTTTTCCCTGAAAGCTGGTACATCTGCCGGGAATGTCCGTTTCAACAGCCGCAGGAAACAGTCCGCACCCTGCAGAAAGAGAAACTCATGCACTGTTTTCAGGGCATATCGGATTGAAAATCCGCTTTATTCATCATGAGCGGGTTCAAGACAGCCCGGCAAATTACAGCAATAAAAAAGAGCAACGAACAACCATGAAGAACACATTATTTCTTTCCGGTCTTATGGCTTTGTGTTGCGGCGCAGGGATGGCCGCCACCGTAGCAATCGACCTAAATGGGGAGGCAGCCGAAGGGACATCTCTGCCTACAAACCTTAAATTGTCTGGATTCGGAGACGTCAACAGCAGAAGTGTCATCACTGCACAAAAAGTCGTCACATGGTTGCAAGGCACCACCGGCTGGCAAGGCACCACTGCAAACGGCAATTCCGGCTCCGGTATTTACGGCAGCGTCACCGCATCCGGGGATACTGATGTATCCGTGTCTTTCATCAACAGAAATGCTTACGGCGGCTCTATCGTAGGAACAGCGGTAACGCTTACCAGTGATTACGCCAGCTATACCGGATTGACTCTTTCCGTGGACTGCGCCGGGCTGCAATCCGGAGCAAACTTCACGACGCTCAATATCGTTTATCAGACGGCAGAAGGCTGGCAGATCAGCCAGTTGACCGGTCAGGCCTCTTCCCTGATTCAAACAGGCATGACCCTGTCCGTGGACTTGAGCGGTACTCCCCTTACCAGCGACACGGCTTACATTGTGATGTCCACCCGCAATGGCGGCGGAAACACGAACTCCAACCTGCTTTTTTCCATGTCAGCCACTGCTGAGGATGTCGTTCCGGAACCGGCTACGGCATCCCTGAGCCTTTTGGGCCTGTCCCTGCTGATGCTGCGCCGCAAGCGCTGAAATAAAAAACGCGATCTTTCCCGTTTTTCAACAACTGTCCGGGATTCTACACCCCGGACAGTTTTTCATTTTTAAGCCTGAAGGCTTGCAATCGTATTGCCATATGACCGGGCTGCCGTATAATGGGGGCGGACGGAAAATATCCGTCATTTTCTGACAACAATCATGAACCAAGCACCCCATGTTGCCATCGTCGGCGCCACCGGAGCGGTGGGCGTTGAAATCCTGTCCTGCCTGGAAACACGCAATTTTCCCGTAGGTTCCCTGAAGCTTCTGGCCTCCGCCCGGTCCGCCGGAAAACAGGTCGCTTTCCGTGGGAAAATGCTGACTGTAGAAGAATTGACGGAAAAATCCTTTGATGGGGTGGATATCGCCCTGTTCAGCGCAGGCGGAGGAATTTCCCTGAAATTCGCTCCTATCGCGGCGGCTGCGGGCTGTGTGGTCATTGACAATTCCTCTGCCTTCCGGCAGGAGCCGGACGTGCCCCTGGTGGTGCCGGAAATCAATCCGGAAGCGGCCTTCAACCACCCCCGCAATATTATCGCCAACCCGAACTGCACCACCATCATTACGCTGATGGCCCTCTTCCCTCTGCATCAGCGTTTCGGGTTGAAAACCGTCATCGCCTCCAGTTATCAGGCGGTTTCCGGCAGCGGCCAGCACGGCATTGCGGAACTGGAAACCCAGGTGCGCGCCGTAGTGGACGGCCACCCCGTAGTGAAAAATGTTTATCCCCACCAGATAGCCTTCAATCTTCTTCCCCAGATCGATTCCTTTACGGAAAACGGCTATACCAAGGAAGAGCTTAAGATGCTTAATGAAGGCCGTAAAATTCTTTCCCTGCCCGAACTCAAGGTAACATGCACCTGCGTGCGCGTGCCCGTTTACCGTTCCCATTCCATCTCCGTTACTGCCCAGTTTGAACAACCTGTGGACTTGGAAACTGCCCGCAGCGCCTATGAAGGCAAACCCGGAGTCGCCCTGATGGACAACCCAGCGGAGGGCGTGTGGCCCACCCCGCTGGACAGCACCAACGGAGATACCTGCTACGTAGGGCGCATGCGCATGGACATGGCGATTGACAATGCCCTGACTCTCTGGGTCGTGGGCGATCAGGTCCGAAAAGGGGCCGCGCTCAACGCCGTACAAATCGCGGAATTGCTGGTCAACCGCTGACCTGTTTCCGCCGCACCCCGCACCTATTCCATAACGCCATGTGTGAACAATCACTGAACGACTACATTACAGAACAATGCGCCCTGATTGACGCAGCGCTGGACAGACTGCTGCCAGCAGAGGACGAAAGCCCCGAAACCATCCACAAAGCCATGCGCTACAGCATATTTGCGGGGGGGAAAAGAATGCGCCCCGTCCTTTGCCTGGCGGCGGCGGAGGCCTGCGGAGGACTGGCAGTGGACGCCCTGGTTCCCGCCTGCGCCGTGGAAATGATGCATACGTATTCCCTCATCCATGACGACCTGCCAGCCATGGACAACGACGATCTGCGCCGTGGGAAACCCACCAGCCACAAGGCCTTCGGAGAAGGCGTCGCCATCCTGGCGGGAGACGCGCTGCTGACGGAGGCTTTTGCCGTAATCGCCCAGGTGGACGATACGGAACGCTATACCGTCAGGGATTACGTGAGGGAGCTGGCAGCCACCGGCGGCAGCACCATGCTCATCGGAGGCCAGATTCTGGATTTGGAGGGAGAACACAAGCAGCTTTCCGAACCGGAAGTCCGCACCGTGTACGAAGGGAAGACGGCCGCCCTGCTAACCACGGCCCTTCGCTTCGGCGGCATGTCCGCAAACGCCACGGAGTCCCAGCTGGAAGCTCTGACGGACTTCGGTTACAACCTGGGGCTGGCTTTCCAGGTGATTGACGACATTTTCCCTCATCCATGACGACCTGCCAGCCATGGACAACGACGATCTGCGCCGTGGGAAACCCACCAGCCACAAGGCCTTCGGAGAAGGCGTCGCCATCCTGGCGGGAGACGCGCTGCTGACGGAGGCTTTTGCCGTAATCGCCCAGGTGGACGATACGGAACGCTATACCGTCAGGGATTACGTGAGGGAGCTGGCAGCCACCGGCGGCAGCACCATGCTCATCGGAGGCCAGATTCTGGATTTGGAGGGAGAACACAAGCAGCTTTCCGAACCGGAAGTCCGCACCGTGTACGAAGGGAAGACGGCCGCCCTGCTAACCACGGCCCTTCGCTTCGGCGGCATGTCCGCAAACGCCACGGAGTCCCAGCTGGAAGCTCTGACGGACTTCGGTTACAACCTGGGGCTGGCTTTCCAGGTGATTGACGACATT
>Ga0224751_1060_pt2 | contig 10672 bp, 8 predicted proteins | sample LIM_F_Vancomycin_FD_182073 | JGI IMG/M metagenome (GOLD analysis project Ga0224751, IMG submission 182073) | Enriched cells from gastrointestinal tract of the lab mouse from Pacific Northwest National Laboratory (PNNL), Richland, Washington... | ecosystem: Host-associated > Mammals > Digestive...
ATATCCGTAAAATGGCGGACATTGCCCATGCGCACGGCGTTCCCCTCATTGTGGACAATACCTTTGCCACACCCATTAATTGCCGTCCTTTTGAATGGGGTGCGGATATCGTCACCCACTCCACCACCAAGTACATGGACGGCCATGCCGCCGCCGTGGGCGGCGTGATTGTGGACAGCGGCAACTTTGACTGGGAAGCGCACAAGGATAAATTCCCGGGTTTGACGGAACCGGACCCCTCCTATCACGGGCTCTCCTACAGCAAAAGCTTTGGCAAGGGAGCCTATATTACCAAGGCGACCGTCCAGCTCATGCGCGATCTGGGTTCCATCCAGTCTCCGCAGAATGCCTTTTTGCTCAATTTGGGTTTGGAAACCCTCCACCTGCGTGTGCCGCGGCATTGTGAAAATGCGCAGAAAGTGGCGGAATTCCTGCAAGGGCAGGAAGATGTTGCCTGGATTAATTATCCGGGTCTTTCTTCCAATGAGTATTATGAATTGGCGCAGAAGCAATTCCGCGGTGGCCAATCTTGTGGTGTGGTAACCTTCGGCATTAAGGGAGGCCGTGAACGTTATATCCGTAAAATGGCGGACATTGCCCATGCGCACGGCGTTCCCCTCATTGTGGACAATACCTTTGCCACACCCATTAATTGCCGTCCTTTTGAATGGGGTGCGGATATCGTCACCCACTCCACCACCAAGTACATGGACGGCCATGCCGCCGCCGTGGGCGGCGTGATTGTGGACAGCGGCAACTTTGACTGGGAAGCGCACAAGGATAAATTCCCGGGTTTGACGGAACCGGACCCCTCCTATCACGGGCTCTCCTACAGCAAAAGCTTTGGCAAGGGAGCCTATATTACCAAGGCGACCGTCCAGCTCATGCGCGATCTGGGTTCCATCCAGTCTCCGCAGAATGCCTTTTTGCTCAATTTGGGTTTGGAAACCCTCCACCTGCGTGTGCCGCGGCATTGTGAAAATGCGCAGAAAGTGGCGGAATTCCTGCAAGGGCAGGAAGATGTTGCCTGGATTAATTATCCGGGTCTTTCTTCCAATGAGTATTATGAATTGGCGCAGAAGCAATTCCGCGGTGGCCAATCTTGTGGTGTGGTAACCTTCGGCATTAAGGGAGGCCGTGAACGTTCCATCAAGTTCATGGACAGTCTGAAGCTGGCCGCCATCGTGACCCATGTGGCGGACTCCCGTACCTGCGTTCTCCATCCCGCCAGCCATACGCACCGCCAGTTGACGGATGAGCAGCTCATGGAGGCGGGCGTACGGCCTGACCTCATCCGGTTTTCCGTAGGGACGGAAGCTGCGGAAGACATTATTGCGGACCTCAAACAGGCTTTGGAAGCTATTCGTTAAAAAGTCTTCTTGGAAAAAGCCGCCTCACTTTGCTGAGGCGGCTTTTTCTTTATCATTAAGGATTGGATAAAGGGGACAGCGGATTGTTAATCCGCTCTTTTTCTTTCCGTAACATCATGGGGAAAACGCAGGACCTATTTTTTTCATGAATGGTTTATGATAACGTTCGATTCATAATAATGAATGATTTATGAAATAACATGCAGCTGTTAGAATGGAAGAGGCGCAAGGATTAGTCTTTATAAAGCCCTTGCATCAAAAAAGAAGTCCACTGCCGGAATACCGCTCTTTCAACTTTTTATGTTGACAACGGATTAACAATCCTCTAATCAATGCAAAGCGTTATGAGAGTTTATCATTATGTTTTGTTAGCCAGTTGCGTATGTATGATGTCCGCCCAGGCGGCTACGATTGTTGCTGAGCTTCCTGAATCGCAAAGCGTATCACAGACCGCCACTATGGCGAGAACATCGGGGCAACAGCTTCTGGACAAAGTAAAAGGCCTGCAAAATGGAATATATGCCGGCGGCAATAACAACAGTGTTGGGAATTGGTCGGTAAACGGCGAAGGCACCTGGGTTAACCAGGATGATGTAGGCTCCATTACATTATGCGGTCGCTCCGGAGTAGCGGGGTCTTCCTTTGCCATGGTTCTTGGAGGGCCGCAGGAGGGGGATTCCATTTCTTCCATTACGTTTTCCTGCAATACTCCTTCTTCTGTAATCAGCAGTTATTCCATGGTACTTGCCGTATATGATTCAACCGGCACTCTGGTTGAGGAACTTTCCAAGATACAGGATTTTTCATTTACCTCTACATCGGAAACAACGACAATTTCCTTGGATATGTCGGCGGCTCCCCTTACCTGGGAGGAAGGGTATAAGGTAGTTGCCGGAGTGCGCGGTGGTGCTGGAGGCGCTACTTCCGCTTATACAATTACAGGTATACAGGTTTCCTACGAAACGGTTCCCGAGCCTGCCGCAGCGTCTTTGGGCCTGCTGGGCCTGGGAGCTATGCTGTTGCGCCGCAGACGTTCATAGTAAATATCCTCGTTATTCGGGAGGCAGCTGAAAAGCTGCCTCTTTTTTATTTTCGGAACGGGAATATGTCTTTGTTTTTGGGATAGTTGCGAAAGGAGAGATTCATAGTGCTAATCCCTCAGTGATTGCTCGAAAGCGCGGTACTGCACGGCTTCATACAAATGGACATCCTGAATATCAGAAATTCCTTCCAAATCCGCTATGGTTCGGGCCACCTTTAAAATGCGGTCATAGGCTCTGGCGGAAAGGGCCAGTTCTTCCACGGCGCGGAGCAGGATAGCCCTCCCTTCCGGCAGCAGACGGCAATACTTCTGGAGCGCTTTTCCGGAAAGGGCCGCATTATTGCGGAAAGGCGTTCCTGCGTATCTGCTGGACTGGAGCCGCCGTGCGGCCGCCACGCGTTCCCGGATACTGGCGGAACATTCTCCGGCAGGCGCGGAAGCCAGAATGGAGGGATCCACGGCGGGAACTTCCATCAGCAGGTCAAACCGGTCCAACAGCGGGCCTGAAATCTTACGGCGGTAGCGTGCGATCTGCGCCGGGGGGCAGGTGCAGGCTCTTCTTCTGTCTCCCAGATAACCGCAGGGACACGGATTCATGGCGGCTGCCAACATGAAACGGCACGGAAATGTCATGGTGCCGGAAGCGCGGGAAATAACTACCTGGCCGGTTTCCAGCGGCTGCCGCAGGGTTTCCAGAGCGGCACGGCGGAATTCCGGCAATTCATCCAGAAAGAGGACGCCGTTGTGAGCAAGGGATACTTCTCCCGGCGTGATATTCGCACCTCCCCCCATCAGCCCGGCATCGGAAATGGTGTGGTGGGGAGCCCGGAACGGACGCTGGTCCACCAGGCCGTTCCCCCGTTTCAGCAGACCGCATACGGAGTGGATTTTACTGGTCTCCAGCGCTTCCTCCGGACTCAGAGGCGGAAGAATGGTCGGGAGCCTTTGCGCCAGCATGGATTTGCCGGACCCCGGAGAGCCGCAAAGCAGGATATTATGGCCTCCTGCCGCTGCAATCTCCATGGCGCGGCGTGCATAAGGCTGCCCTTTGATTTCGTCAAAATCCACAGCGGCGTCTTTGTCCCGTGGAGCATGGGCCTCTCGCCCTGAACCTGTAAATGGAGGCGGCAGGGCGTCGGAAGTAAGCAAATGCCAGGCTTCTCTCAGGGAAGAAACGGGATAAATTTCCACACCCTGTACGGGCGTCCCTTCATAGGCATTGGCTTGCGGCAGCATGATGCGCTTCCTGCCCATGCGCCGCGCTTCCATGATTTGCGGCAGAATGCCTTGCACGGGGCGTACGGTTCCGTCCAGGGCCAGTTCTCCCACAATGCACCAGGCAGAAGCGTCCATCTCCTTTTCAGCCGCTCCCGCAACCATTCCCAGGGCGATGGGAAGGTCGAATCCGGGGCCCTGCTTCCTTAAATCCGCCGGAGCCAGATTAACGACGAAGATACCCTGCTGAAAGGGAAGGCCGCTGTTTTGTATGGCCGTGTCCACGCGCTGCCCGCTTTCTTTCACGGCCGCATCCGGAAGGCCGACAATAAAGGTGCGTTTTTCCGCCATGGGGCGGAAATCCACTTCCACCTCCACTTCTACGCCATCTACGCCCAGGACGGTGGAGGAATACAGTCGCGTCATCATTCATCCATGCTAGGAAATGGATGGCAAAAAGGAAGGAAAATAACGAAAAATATAAAAATATCTAACAAATAGTTCAGCGCCGGGAAGCGCGCCGGAGAATTTCCCGTTCCTCCTCCGTCAGGCTGGACAGGCCGGACCTGGATATTTTTTCCATGATTTCATCCACCTCCTTTTCAGAGGGGTAAGCCTGTGCCGGGCGGCGGCTGGAAGGCTCAGGGGAATAGTGGGAAGAAGAGGCGGCTTTCCGTCTTGGGGAAGACATCTTTTCCTTCCATAAAATCAGCAATGTCAGAATAAATCCGGCGAACATGCCGCCCAGATGGCCGGCTTCCCCGCCCGCATTGTTCCATTGGAAGATAATGACGGCTGCGGCGACTCCGAGAACGGCCAGGGCAAACTGGCGCACGCTCAAATTAACCGGAGGAAACAGAAGCTGTACCCGGGCATGGGGAAAGAGCACCGCGCATGCGGCCATGATGCCGTAAATGGAACCTGAGGCCCCCACCATGGGAATGAAGCGCCATTCCGGATCAAAAAATCCCATGTACCCCAGCAGGGAGGAAAACAGGGCTGCAGCCACGCCGCAAAACAGGTAATACAGCAGGAAGCGCCAATGGCCGAAACGTTCTTCTACAACCGGGCCGAAAAACCACAGGGCAATCATGTTGAACATGATGTGCCCCAGATTGGCGTGAAGAAACTGATAGGTAAGCAACCGCCATAATTCCCCCTCGTGAAAGCACGTATATTCGCTGTAAGCTCCGTAAAGCTGGATCAAGTCCAAATGGACAGGCGGGTAAATATTCCTTGGGATGTCCACTTGGAAGAAGAATCCCAGGATAAAGATGACTACATTGAGCAAAATCAGCCAGTGCACCATGACGGCGCTGCGCTGGTCAAACAGATGATTCCGTACCGTATCTCCCCAGTTCTCGTTCTCCGCTCGCATATTAGGCCGCATGTAATCGCGTTCAGAACCTTTTGACAAGGAAAATAGCTGTTCCGTTCAAGGAAGGACAGCTGATGTTCCGTATCATTTCCAGAGCGCGGCAGGCAGCAGATCCGGCGGCAGATCCGTTCCGCACACGAGATGTCCGGCAAGCTGGGCGGCGGACCAGGGGGAAGTGGTCACCCCCTTGCTGCCCAGCCCGGAGAAGACGAACTGACCGTCCAGCCCGGGAATGGGACCGGCGACCGGCTGGCTGCGGCGGATGATGGGGCGGACGGCGGCACGGGCGCGGATGACGTCCATGTTCCCGGAATAGCGTTTAACAAGGTCCAGCATCAATTCCTGGACGGCGGGGGCTTCCGGAATGCCGGGAGCATCCCACGCCCACGCGTAGGTGGCCCCGAAGCGCCAGAAAGAACCGTTATGAACCAGCCAGTGTCCGAAATGCAGGATGCCGGCGTGCCAGTCCAGCTCTTTCAAGTCCAAGTCCAGAACGGTTCCTTTGGAGGGGCGCCCCTTCAGCGGAGACATGTCCGGATGAAGCCCGGCTTCCCAGCCGATACACCAGACTATGTGGGAAAACGTGCGACCGTTCCAATGGAAAAGACCGTTTGCATCCGGCCGGATATCTGTGGGGGATACATCCGCTTCCACAAAACGGCCCTGTTCCATAAAAAAACGCCGCATAGCAGTGACCATGTTTTCCACGTGCAGCACGGCGGAACCTCGCGTATAGGCGGCTTTCCCGCGGCCTTCCCAGTGTTCCGGCCATGGAAAAAGAGGTCCGGCATAGGCGCAGGATTCCGGAGCCGTCTGGCGTTCCTGCCAGATTTCAAACTGGTCCTCCGTCTCCACTTCCCGGAAAATCGGAGTTTTCTGCCACCAGGACCCGCCTAATTCCCGTTCCGTCTCCGGGTAAAAGGCCTCTGCCGCCGCCAGGCATTCTTCCTGCCTCCATCCGGGGCGGAAGGCGCGGCCCGTCAGGGGGTTTACCAATCCGGCCGCCACCCGGGAGGCCGTTTCCGCTACGGGGCGGTCTGCAACCGTAAACTCCGCGCCGCGGCGTTTCAATTCCCACGCCAGACAACTTCCGGCAATTCCCTGGCCGATGATAAGGATGTTCATGATAGATAGATAAAGAACCGGAAAATCCCGGAAATGAAAGAGGAAAGCGGAGGGGAGGCGGTACCGCTCCCCCCGGAGGAAAGGCGTGCCGCAGGTGTCCCTTCCCCTGCGGCGCCGGAAGAACGGCTCTGCTTACAGGGCGGCGATGATGGCATCACCCATTTCCGCCGTATTCACGCGGATTTCTCCGGGAGCTCCCGTAGCCAGGTCGCCCGTGCGGCAGCCCTGGTCAATCACGCGGCGAACGGCGGAGTCAATGGCGTCTGCCGCTGTTTTTTCTCCCAGGGAGTAGCGCAACAGCATGGAAAGGGAAAGAATCTGGGCGATCGGGTTTGCAATGCCCTTGCCGGCGATATCCGGAGCGGAGCCTCCGGAGGGTTCGTAAAGGCCGAAGAACAGGCCGTTGTCCTGTGCGCCCTGGCACAGGCTGGCGCTGGGCAGCATGCCCAGGGAACCGCAAATCATGGCCATTTCATCGGAAAGAATGTCCCCGAACAGGTTTTCCGTCACCAGCACGTCGAACTGGCGGGGATTGCGCACCAGCTGCATGGCTGCATTGTCCACGTACATATGCAGCAATTCCACGTCGGGATAATCCTTGGAAACTTCAATCATTGTCTCGCGCCACAGCAGGGAATTGGTCAGCACATTGGCCTTGTCCACGCTGGTGACGCGCTTGCGGCGGCCGCGCGCAGCCTCGAACGCCACTTTGGCGATGCGCACCATCTCGCTTTTATGGTAGCGCATGGTATCCACGACGACTTCGTCGTCTCCCTCCCGTTCGCGGAAACGGGGCTGGCCAAAATACAGGCCGCCAGTCAATTCCCGGACGCATAAAATATCGAATCCGCCTTCAATCAGTTCATTCTTGATGGGGGAGGCATGGGTCAAGGCCGGAAGGCATACGCCCGGACGCAGGTTGGCATACAAGCCGAAATGTTTTCTCAGAGGCAGCAGGGCTCCGCGTTCCGGTTGTTCATTGGCGGGGAGATGCTCCCATTTGGGACCGCCCACGGAGCCGAACAGAACGGCGTCCGCCTCTTCGCAGGCGCGAATGGTTTCTTCGGGAAGAGCCTTGCCGCAGTGGTCAATGCCCGCACCCCCTACAAATGCCTCCTTGCGGCTTACGGTAAAGCCAAACTTGCCGCTTACGGCATCCAGAACCTTCAGAGCCTGTGCCATGACCTCGGGCCCGATGCCGTCGCCGGCCAAGACAGCAATATGATGGTGATGTTCACTCATGTCGCTGAAAGTCTGGTCATTCTCCCTTCAAAGGTCAAGAAAACACCGTTGCCATGACCGCGCCGCGGAAGCCTTTTTGCGTCAAAAAGCCTGCAAGAGTAAAAAAGTACTTGCCAAACGCCCGTACCTCCAGTAAAAATCCCTCCGCGTTCCATGGAATGCAAACTCCCCTGTAGCTCAGCGGTAGAGCGGGTGACTGTTAATCACTAGGTCGTTGGTTCGAGCCCAACCGGGGGAGCCACTAATTTTCTAAGCCCTGTAATTTTAATGGATTACAGGGCTTCTTTTTTGTCTGTTTTGAGGCTGGAAAGGTGAAAAACCGCGGAAAAACAACCATAAGTGCTGACTAAATGTCATTTTTTGATTCCGTTCTGGCATGAAATTGGCGTTTCGGGGAAAATCATAAAACGCCTAAAGTCTAATCTGACGGCATGATTAAGGCGTGTACCGGCATATTCATGTTTGGACAGCATCCCGGATTGCAAAAAGGGAAACACGGTTATTTTTCCTTCAGGAGGGAAATGATGGATGTATCGTCTGCCTGGAAGATGCGGTTCCGGAAAGAGTATTGGGGGAAAGATGTTGGAACCGGAAAATGGCTCTGAGTCGTACATTTTTTCGTTCACCTAATTTTAAGCAAGTTATGATTTTTGTGTCTCCGATTTTGAAACCGTGCATTCCAACGCAGCGTCTTGAATGCTGCGCATAGCGCGGATGTTGCGGAGAAGGAAAGGAGGTCATGGCGCAATGCATAAGGCATTTCTGGAATGGTGTTGCTCGCTAAAAAGCGCAGGTATTTTGAGAAGGAGGGTGATGACAATAAAATTACTGAAATAATTGCAGTAAAAACATTGACCCGCCGCAATAATTCAGTAGGTTGGTATTGTTGACGGAAAATAACGGACGATAAGCTGCTGCGCATTTGAAAACATGAAAAAACATGATGTTGCTTATTTATGCAGAAATGAAGGCGTTGCAACCCTGTTTGAAAGAACAGGGGATATCCCTATGAGCTGCAAGCTGCAAGAGTGGTTTCAGGGAAAATGCATGGCTTCCGGCAATCATATCCGGGCCGACGTGTTCCCGTCCGGCAGGGGGCTGGCGGCGGATGGCGAAAGACAGGCTTTGGAAAAGTTGTGAAAACATATCTGGATAAAAATGTTTATGAGGCGGCTTTAGAACGCATAGCCTATTGTTTCCAAGAGTTTGACAACGTCCTGGTGTCTTTTTCGGGCGGCAAGGACAGCGGCGTCATGCTTAATCTTTGCTATCGTTACGCCGCCGAACAGGGCCTTCTGGACAAGCTGTCCATGTACCACCTTGATTATGAGGCCCAATATCAAATGACGACCGAGTATGTCACCAGAACATTTCTGGAGCAATTCCCCGGCATTCGTAAGATGTGGTACTGTGTGCCGATCAGGGCCCAGTCCGCATGCTCCCTGGGGGAACCTTACTGGACGCCGTGGAGCGCCGCCCAGAAAAAACTGTGGGTGCGACCCATGCCGGAAAATCCCTATGTAATCAACGAAAAGAATCTGGACGTCCCGTTCCGGCACGGTATGGTGGACTATGAATTCCAGGATAAGCTTTCACGCCATTTTGCCAAAAAACACGGAAGTACTGCCGTCATGGTAGGGCTGCGGGCGGATGAAAGCCTCAACAGATACGCCGCCGTTGCCCGCGGCAATAAAAGGACGTCTTATGAGGGAAGGAAGTGGATTACACGGGCTGATGCCGTGACCGTCAGCGCCTACCCTCTTTATGACTGGCGCGTCAGTGATGTCTGGACGGCCAACGCCCGTTTTGGTTTTGACTATAACCGCCTTTACGATCTCCTGTACCAGGCAGGCCTTACGATCGGGCAAATGCGGGTGGCAAGCCCGTTTAATGACTGCGCCCAGGAAAGCCTGAAGCTTTACAAAGTTATTGATCCTGCCAACTGGGCGCGCATGGTCGGGCGCGTCAACGGCGTCAACTTCACGGGTTTGTACGGAGGTACGACGGCCATGGGCTGGAAAACCATCAAACTGCCGCCCGGCCATACCTGGAAGTCCTATTATGAATTCCTGCTTTCCACAATGAACGAGAAAACGGCGGAACACTACAACAACATTTTGGAGAGGTCTAAAAAGTACTGGATGAAAGGGGGCACCGTCGATCCCGGAACTGCCGATGAAGTGCTGGCCGCCTATCCTCTGGCGACCGTGACGGGAAAGTCGGGCCGTTACGTCGACCGCGACGTCATTCAGTTTATGGGCTATCCCGACGACATGCCGGTCAGCAATTTCCGGCAGGTGCCTTCCTACAAGCGCATGTGCATCTGCATCATGAAGAATGATTACTTTTGCAAGTACGCCGGGTTCGGTCCAACCAAGGGAGCGATTGCCCGGCGCCGGGCCGCCGTCAATAAATACCGCAATATTTTATGAAAACCTCCTATCAATCCCCCGTTTACAAAATCCGGCGCGTTCCCCTGGACCAGATACGTTCCAATGCCTATAACCCGAACAGCGTAGCTCCCCCCGAAATGAAGCTGCTCTACCAGAGCATCAAGGAGGACGGTTATACGATGCCTATCGTTTGTTATAAGCTGGAGGACGGGACCTATGAAATCGTGGACGGGTTCCACCGCTGCCAGATCATGAAGACTTACCGCGATATTTACGAACGGGAGGGTGGCATGATGCCGGTGGCCGTAATCGACAAGCCTCTTGGAAACCGCATGGCTTCCACCATCAGGCACAACCGTGCCCGGGGATCTCATAATATCGCCCTCATGACCAATATTATCCAGGAGTTGACGGAGGCAGGCATAGAATGATTACTTTTGCAAGTACGCCGGGTTCGGTCCAACCAAGGGAGCGATTGCCCGGCGCCGGGCCGCCGTCAATAAATACCGCAATATTTTATGAAAACCTCCTATCAATCCCCCGTTTACAAAATCCGGCGCGTTCCCCTGGACCAGATACGTTCCAATGCCTATAACCCGAACAGCGTAGCTCCCCCCGAAATGAAGCTGCTCTACCAGAGCATCAAGGAGGACGGTTATACGATGCCTATCGTTTGTTATAAGCTGGAGGACGGGACCTATGAAATCGTGGACGGGTTCCACCGCTGCCAGATCATGAAGACTTACCGCGATATTTACGAACGGGAGGGTGGCATGATGCCGGTGGCCGTAATCGACAAGCCTCTTGGAAACCGCATGGCTTCCACCATCAGGCACAACCGTGCCCGGGGATCTCATAATATCGCCCTCATGACCAATATTATCCAGGAGTTGACGGAGGCAGGCAT
>Ga0224751_1028_pt1 | contig 10661 bp, 5 predicted proteins | sample LIM_F_Vancomycin_FD_182073 | JGI IMG/M metagenome (GOLD analysis project Ga0224751, IMG submission 182073) | Enriched cells from gastrointestinal tract of the lab mouse from Pacific Northwest National Laboratory (PNNL), Richland, Washington... | ecosystem: Host-associated > Mammals > Digestive...
TGCCGGCCCCGGCCTATATGGGCGACGGCCCGGGAAGGATCCGGAGTAAAATCCGGTCCTCCCTTAAGATATTTTTCAAAGTATTGCTGGTAGCGTTCCGCCAATTCCCTTCCTCTGGCAAAAAGCTTGCGGTCTTCTTCCACATAGGCCGTCACGGCGGGATCCACGTTTTTCGTGCTCAGGTCCGCCAGTTCTTCGTCCCTTTCCCGCAACAGGTCAGCCGCATCCCTGCTGCTTTCTTCCAGGCCCGGAAGGGTAGGGTTCTTTTTCAGTTTCAGGAGGCGTTGCACCAGTACGTCGCTTTTTTCCGAGTATTCCGTATTGATGTCCGCCGCCTTTTTCCAGTAGGAGACGGTAGGATCACCGCAGGAGGCCATCAGGAACGCGGCCAGCATAGGGAGCATGCGCCGCAGGAAAACAGAAGTATTCATTTATCCTTTGTAGCATGCCCCGGGCGGGAATCAAGGTTGTTTTCCGTTTCCCCTGTTGCTGTTTCACGTTGAAAAGCGGTGAAGCTTAATTGATTTCAATTCTGGAGTTTTTCTTTTCCACCGGAGGGGGCATTTCCACCACGCCGCAGCTGTTTCCGGGGGTCAGCAAAATTTCCACTTCCAGAGGCAGGGTCGTATCCGCCAGCAGCCCTTCCGGGATGGATATGCCTATGGGAGCGGAGCTTTTGCCGGGCAGCACTTCCTGGGGGGAAATGATATCCAGAATGAGGCGCCCATGTTGGAGAATATTGATTTTACTGATGGAGAAGGCATCCTTCAGGCTTGTGTTGTGCAGAGTAACGCCCTTGAGCTGGGACGGGGCGAACGGCCCTGGAATAGTGAAGCGCAGAATGGTGTTTTTTTCTCCGGCGAGAGGAAGGGGAAGCCAGTACGCCGCGATAGGCGCGTTGGGATTCAGGCTGTCCGTGGAGTAGGAGGATCCATTGAGGCGTTCCATCATCAGGCTGGAAAGTTCCGGGGAGGCGGGTACGCCCCAGCCCTGAGAGTACATGAGGGAAAGCAGGTACAGGGCCTCCTGGTCCCGGTATTGGACCGCCATTCTCAGGAAACGCGCTGCCTGGGCGTAATCCCGGGAGGCAAGGGGAGGCTGCTGGGGAAGGCGGGGAAAATAGGAGGGGATGTCCATGAGCAGGATGCCCAGCTCCTTCATGGCTTCATAGCACCCTCCTGTGGCGGAACGGTAAAGCCATTCCACGCCTTCTTCCGGCCTGGAACCGCCGGGACAGTCCGGAGACATGAGGGTTTTCCCCAGTGCCTGCTGGGCTATCGGGTAGCCGGCTTTGGAAAGTTGCTCCAGGGCCGGCAGCATGCCCGGCATGGAACTTGCCTGGTCGAGAATATTTTCGTTCTCCGGGGAGGGCGCGGCGATTGCCGCCACAAGATTTTTGTAGGCCGGGTCATGGAGCAGGGCCGGTTCCGGCACGGGAGGAGCAGCGATGAAACGGATTTTCGGGAAGGCTTCATCCGTGCGTTTCGTCTCATTTTTGAAACATGCCATTTGCATGGGAACAGCCTGGTGGGCGGCATTTTCAAAGGAGTACGTGTAGGTGCGGTCCGTGGACAGTTCCGGAAGTGCGGGAAAGAAGAAGGTGGAGGTGGATTGCCCCGGCACCGTGAAGGAGGGGACGGCATTGATGGAGCGGTCCACCAGGACGCCGTTGGAGTCCCGGATGGTGAGGTACAGTTTTTCCCCGTTTGCTGCCGGGGGAATGATTTGGAGATAAATGCAGGAGATGCGCAGTTTTTCCGGCAGGATGGGAGGAAGCCCGGAACGGGTCAGGATGGTGTCGTCAAGGCGCAAACGGAACTCCGTCAGCGACCGCGGTTCCAGCGCCGCGTCTTCCGTTATTTTGAGTTCCGGAATGCGGATGGATGCCAGATCCCGTGGCGGCGGTTCCGGTTCTCCCACGCTGGAGCTTGCCGCGGGCTGCTGGATGGCTTCCTTGATGGTATTGATGGTAGTGCCCATAGGGGCTTTTTTCATGTAATCCAGCAGATAAAATGCTCCCGCTCCCAGCAGGATGGTGCATGCGCTTCCTACCAGCAGGGACATCATGTGGCGGTTGCGGCGAAGAGCGCGTGCGGACTGCCTGCGTGAGGCGGAATGAAGACCGTCCGTTCCGGTGGCGGCCTTTCTGCTGCCGATGTTTTTCCCGGTGCCGGGAGTTGGCATTCCTTCCGGATGGGCATGGCGGAGGTCTGCCGGGAGGACTTGAATAGTGGCGGAGGATTCTTCCCCGGAAATGGCGCAAATGTCGTGAATCCATTCGCCGGCAGTCTGGTAGCGGCAATTGATCTGGGGGGCCAGCGCCTTGTCCAGGGAAAGCAGGAACTGCCGTGAGTAATAGCGGGTGAGTACGGGGTCGCTGTGCAGCGGCTGCATTTCATCTTCCGCCAGGCGCGCTTCCGCGCGGTCCGGAGGATTTCCTGTAAGCAGGGCGTAAAAAGTGGCCCCTACGGAATAGAGATCGCTCCACGGGCCGATATTCGTTTTGCCCAGCGCCTGTTCCGGGGAGGAATACCCCTGGGTGGTCAGGACGGTGGCGGCATGAAGTTTCAGGGCATGCCGTGCCGCTCCGAAGTCGATCAGCACGGGCGTGCCTTCCTCCGTCAGCAGGATATTGCCGGGTTTGATGTCCCGGTGGTAAATGTGCCGGGAATGGAGATAGTCCAGAATCCGGAGCAGGCGCGTCAGCAGCCCCTTGAGTTCGTCTTCCGTATACCGGTGTCCGGTGCTGTGAAGTTTTTCCCCCAGATAATCCAGGGAAAGGCCGGTAATATGCTCCATGGCGAAGTAGGCCGTGCCGTTGGCTTCAAAGACGGAAAGGATTCTGACGATGCCGGGGTTGTTGAGCTCCGCCAGTGTCTGAGCCTCGCTCAGAAAGCTTTTCAGAGCCCAGGTGTAATTTTCCAGATCGTGTTCATTATTGGGCCGGATATGCCCGGTCAGAGGGTCCCGGTAGGAGTATCTTGAAGGGAAGTTTTCCTTGATAACCACGTTGCGGTTCAGGAACAGATCCTTCGCCAGGTATGTGATGCCAAAACCTCCGCTACCCAGGACGCGGATGATTTCATATTGTTCCAGGCGCGTGCCGGGAGCCAGCTCCCGCTGGTAAACGAAAAAGGCCCCTTTTTCTTCCGCATGGGGCAGGGGCGGACGTCCGGGCAGAATCTGTTCCAGGCCTGTCGTCGGAGCGGGAGGCGGGACTTGCCCTGTCACCCGGGGCTGGTCGTCTGGCTGGCCTTCTTCTGCTGGCATGAGGGGAAAGTTCCTGAAACGGAGCTGGAGCATTCTTATATGCCGCGGAAGTCAAGTCAAGGGGAATGCCTGTTTTCCTCCGTCTCCGGGGGGGCGGTATGGAAGATGTTTTCCTGACGTTAAATGGACGCAACAAACCCGGAAGGTAAAATGAAGGAGGAAGTTTTCTGCGGTGCCCTTTCTGCCTGTTCCTCTCGCAGAGGTTTGCGGCATTCCGGGAAGCTTGTTTCTTCAAATGTTCAGGGTTTATGGCGTTTGATGAATTCCCGGGCTGCTTTCAGGTAGGCGTCCGCCGCAGCTCCGGAAGGATCGTGTTCAAAAATGGTGTGGCCGAAACTGGGGGCCTCCCCCAGCCGGATGGAACGGGGGATGACCGTTTTGTACAGCATCTGGGGCAGATGCCGTTCCACCTGGTCGATGACCTGGCGGGAAAGATTGGTGCGGCCGTCATACATGGTCATCAGTACTCCTTCATGCCGAATGCGGGGATTGGCACCGCTGGCGCAGATTTGCGCCGTCACGTGCAGAATCTTGGCCAGCCCTTCCAAACCGAACCATTCGCATTGGAGGGGAGTCAGCACTTCGTCGCAGGCGGCCAGGGCGGAGGTCATTAAAACGCCCAGGGAAGGTGGCGTGTCCATGATGCAGTAATCATAGGTGTCTGACTCCCGCAGGGGAGCGAGCGTTTCCCGGAGGCGGGTCAGATGGTTGCCGGAACGGGCCAATTCTATTTCCACGCCGGCCAGGTCCATGGTGGAGGGGATGATATCCAGCCGTTTCCTGCCGGAAGGCAGGATGCACTCTTCCGCCGGAAGCTGGCCGAGCAGGGCCGGATACAGGCTGGGCATGTCTTTTCCGTCAATGCCCATCCCGCTGGTGGCATTGGCCTGCGGGTCCAGGTCAATGACAAGGATTTTCTTTTTCAGCTGAGCCAGGGCGGCAGCCATGTTGATGGCCGTAGTGGTTTTTCCCACTCCCCCCTTCTGGTTGGCGATGGCGATGATTTTCATTCAGGAAAAGGATGCGGAAAAATGGTAGCATAACGGGAGGCCCTTTCAATCATTTTCCCGGAGAGCCGGAAGCTCTCTCAAGCCTAAGGGCTTTCCCCCTTGGGGGGGCGGTGTGTTTCAGAGGGGGAAAGAGCGGGGAAAACCGCTGCCGCAGATACGGCGTCAGGGAGCCGTTGGAATGGCGGGGCGTTCGGAAGACAGGATAAGACGGAAGCCCAGCGCGTTATCCCTCGTATTTTCCGGCAGGGGAGTGCGGATGGAAGTGGTGAGCTGTTTGGGGCGGAAGGACAGGTAGCTGCCTCCGCGGGCGACGCCGTAGTTGCGGATGGGGAGGGATTCCGGCCCCCCGTAGGAATCGTCTACCCATTCCATGACGTTTCCTTCCAGGTCGTACAGGCCCAGGTGGTTGGGCGGAAAGGTTTTTACGGGGGCCGTATACGGCTGTCCGTCGTTATATCCTACGATAACGCGGGAGGACGGCAGGTAAATCAGGGCGGACTGGTCCGCAAAATTTCCCGTTTTATCAGGCGGCGGCCATGAATACCCCCACGGGAAGGCTTCCCGGGAGTTTTCATGAGGCAGCGTCTTTTCATAGGGGGAGGCTCCCTGTTCATCCGTCAGACGCACCCAGGAACTCCATTCCTCATCCTTGGGAAGACGGTAGGAGTCGTGCTGATCAATCAGGCCCAGTACCCGCTCTTTGCTGGTAAGCCATCTGGCGAAGGCGCGCGCATCCTGCCTGCTGACATTCACCACCGGGTGGTCTTCTCCCTGGGGAAAGCCGGGCCGGGCCGGAGCTTTCCTTCCGGTAGCTTTCAGGAATTCCTGAAAGTCCTTTACGCGCACTTCGTGGGTCATGACCAGAGCATTTCCTCCCACAGGGACCAGTTTGATGCCCAGGCTGTTGGTCCAGGGCGAGCCAAAGACGACGGACTTGTCAGGTTCCAACTGCAGGGAAAGGTATAAGTCCTGCGGATCCAGCCCCCTGCGACGCATGGTGGCGTGCCCCGGCAGTTTGATTTCAATGACGTAGGGAACCTGGTTGACGTATTCTTCAATGGGGGTACGCCCGATGAGCCTGTTATTGAAAAAAACGCTGGCTCCCGGCGGGTTGGTGGTGACGGTAATGGGCACCTGGAACACGCGGGTGACATTCAGGACGTAGGCATTGTGGTTTTCCGTGCTGCCGGAAGCCTGCGGAAGCGGATTCGCATTGATGGAAAATTCCTTGCCCAGCAGCCCCTCCCGCTCGCATTTCTTGTTCAGCCACGCCAGGTAGGCCGTGATGCCGTCCTGCGTGAGCAGGGCCACATCCTTCTCCGGATGCCCCGGTTCCGTCTGTTCCCTTTTCATCTGGAAGTTCCCTTTCTGGCGGTCCTCCTTCAGAAATTTGTTGAACAGGGCGGCGGTAAGGGGGCCTTGCGCCACATGGCGCGTTTCTGTGGGCAGGTACGTAACACCCTCCGTATCCTTCCAGGGCTGGCTGTCCGTAGGGGGATGGTACTCCTTCAGCACGCCGCCCAGGGCCAGTGTGGACCCTCCTTTGACGGTTCCCGCCTCTTCCTTGTCCGCAAACCCCGATTTCTTGATGGTATAGGCTACCGGGGAGCCGGAAGGCAGTTCAATGGGGCCGTAGGGAGTTTCATCCAGATAGTTGCCGTCCGCATCATACACGGACGCTCCCGCCGGGGAGCTGGTCACCAGCACGTATCCGGTCCGGGATTCTTCTTCTGGAGCGGATGAGTGGATATCCGGATGAATATCCGAGGCAGGTTCCTCCGGCGGATGCTGGCTGTTGTTGAGCCATAAAGCCCCCCAGTAGGCAGTCAGGGCTCCGGCGGCGGCTGCAGCCAGAAGTTGGAGGGCCCGTCTGAGTTTGCGGCGTTTCTTTTTCTTCTGAAGACGGAAACGGGAAGGCACTTCATACCCCCGGAGGGCGTCTATTTTTTCCGCCAGCTCCTCTGCGGAATCAATGGAGCATTCTTCAATGCGGGGTTCCGCCGCCTGGCAAATGATGGTGTTGAAGGCCTGCCATTTCTTGCGTACGGTGCCTTCCGGCAAGTCATCCGGGAGTTCGGGAAAATCCATGCGGTCCTTTCCCGTGCTGATTTCATACAGAACCTTGGCCAGCGCGTAAACGTCCGCCCGCCGGGTGCCGGGGCCGTCGGGGGGGATGAATCCCTCCGTCCCTACAAAGCTGCGTTGGTCCAGATGGGCCACCAGGCCTATGTCCGCCAGTTTGGGGCGCCCGTTGACAAAGATGACGTTCGCCGGCTTGATGTCCCGGTGCGTCAGGTTCTTGCTGTGCAGGTACAGCAGGGCGTGGGCCAGCTGGCTGCCTACCTCCAGGCAGTAATCCAGGGGAAGAGGCTTATTGCCGGAAAACTTCTTGTCCGTCTGGAGCGTGCGCGGAATATATTCGTCCGGTGTAATATGAACTCCGGTGCGGGCGTCGTCGCCCAGTTCCATGACGTAATAATAGAACGGGGAATCCTGGTCATGCCTCCCTACATGCAGGATATGGACCAGCCCCGGATGGTTGCGGGCGATGGGTTCATACTGGAGAATGCCCTCAAATTCCCGGTTGAAAGAGCGCTCGTCTTCAAAATCCTCCCTCCATACGATTTTGACGGCGCGCCACGCCCCGGTCAGGGATTTTGCCAGCCATACTTCTCCGTACGCGCCGCTCCCTATCTGGCGCACAACTTCATGGTCCGGAATGGAGGGAGTGGGACGCACCACCCGCTTGACGGGCAGCGTCGGCAGGTTGCCGCCGGGCATGGGTGATGCGTCCGAAGCCATGGAAAGCGCGGGAATCAGGAAATAACGCCCAGGTTTTTACCTACCTTGCAGAAGGCCTCAATCGCCTTGTCCAGCTGTTCGCGGGTATGGGCTGCGGAAATCTGCGTGCGGATGCGGGCCTGTCCCTTGGGAACGACGGGATAGAAGAAGCCGACGGCGTACACTCCTTCGTCCAGAAGCTGGGCGGAGAATTTCTGGGACAGGACGGCATCCCCCAGCATGACCGGGGAAATGGGGTGGTCCTTGCCGCCGATGGTGAATCCGGCTCCCGTCATCGCGTCACGGAAATACTTGGTATTGGCTTCTACGCGGTCGCGCGCTTCCGTGGACTGTTCCAACAGGTCCAGCACTTTGATGGAAGCGGCTACGATAGCCGGGGCCACGCTGTTGGAGAACAGGTACGGTCGCGCCTTCTGGCGCAGGACATCCACTACTTCCTTCGGGCCGGAGACGTAGCCGCCGGAAGCGCCTCCCAGTGCCTTGCCCAGGGTGCCGGTGGTGATGTCTATATGGCCGAACAGGCCGCGGTATTCATGCGTGCCGCGGCCCTTTTCGCCCAGGAAGCCCGTGGCGTGGCAGTCGTCAAAGTGGACAATGGCATTGTACTTGGCTGCCAGCTCGTGAATCTTGTCCAGCTGAGCAATGATACCGTCCATGGAAAAGACGCCGTCCGTGGAAATCAACTTCACGCGCGCTCCGGCGGCGTCCGCTTCCTGAAGCTTGGCTTCCAGGTCTGCCATGTCGTTGTTGGCATAACGGAAGCGCTTGGCTTTGCAGAGGCGCACGCCGTCAATAATGGAAGCGTGGTTCAGGGAATCGGAAATAATAGCGTCGTCTGCAGTCAGGAGGCCTTCAAACAGCCCGCCGTTGGCGTCAAAGCAGGAGGGAAACAAAATCGTGTCTTCCGTGCCGAGAAATTGGGTAAGACGTTCTTCCAATTGACGGTGAAGGGTCTGCGTGCCGCAGATAAAACGCACGGACGCCATGCCGAAACCCCACTGGTCGATGGCTTTCTTGGCGGCTTCCATCACTTCCGGATTATTAGCAAGGCCCAGATAATTATTGGCGCACATGTTGATGACGGAGCGTCCGTCCTTCAGCGTCACCTGGGAGTACTGCTGGGAGGCGATAAAGCGTTCTTCCTTGTAAAGTCCTTCCGCACGCAGTCCGTCCAGGGTGGAAGTGAGGATGTTTTTGAATTCGGGGGTATACATGTTGAATAATGGAATATGAATTGAAATAGTCAGCAAGTGAACGATCAAGGATCACACGGTTGCTCCCGCATCATTATCACAACGGAAGCGGGAGGAAAAGCTTAAAGAATACGGCCTGATGCCCGGAGGCGGGAGCCGTCCTTTCCCTGTGCAAAGTAAAAAAGCGGCAAGGGCGCAGGCATCCGCGCATTACCTGAAAAAGAAGGCAAAACATCGGAAAAATCAGCATTTCCCGGATACCGGGCAAAAAGAAAAGCCCACGCCCGTTTACGGAAAAGGGATTTGATGCACCAGTGGATATTCGGATGCGCTTGGAAAAAATAAAGGCCGGAGCTGATTTGCTCCCTTAAACCTCCATTACCGGTCCGGTTATGCAACCATCCCCCCGTTTTCTTACGGAGCCGCGGATTTGGCTGAATTCCAGCCCTTCGCATGAACCTCAAGCCGGAACCGGTTTCCGGCAGGGAGAACTTTCCTTTTTCTGGACGCCATGGGGAAATCTCTGCGATGCTGGCGTCCGGAGCAATTCCTATGATCCGTTTCAGGATACCTGGAGGGAAGGAGATGAATATGATGTATCCCGGTACAAGGGGAAAGGTCCATTTTTTCGGAAGCCGGCCCTTCAACGTTAGCTGCTGTTCAGAATGGTCTTCAGGGGCAAATGCCCCCTCTTTGCCCCCCACCTTCAGGTGAATTTCAGGGAATCTTTTCTGGAGCGCCGGGCAGTACTGTTTCCCCCTCCTTCTGAATCTGTTGCCTCCGTGGGGAAGGACGGAATAAAAAAAGTTCAGCGTTCCCCATCCGGCTTAAAGGGAGGAGGCCGCAACCTGGGGTTTCTTGGCGATTTAATCCCCGGTTTTCAGGGAAAATTCCATCATCCGGTCCCCCTCGAACGTGAAAAACGCCTCAAACCGTTTCCCGTCCAGCATGGCGGGCAGCCAGAACCGGTCATCCTGCCACATGAGGTCATAGGGAATCCCGTCCACCGGACACCAGAAGGGCTCCGCCTCGGGGGTTTCCGTGGGGGTGCCTGTAAAAGACGTCGCCATAAACACGTGGCAGCGGATTTCCGGAATGGTGCCGCAAGCAAAGGAAAAATTCAGCACGCCCATTTCCCGGGCATCCTCAATATCAATGTGAAGCTCTTCCCGAACTTCCCGCAAAACGCATTGCAGGGCCGTTTCCCCCGGTTCAAACTTTCCGCCGGGGCCGTTCACCTTGCCCGCGCCGATTCCCCTCTTTTTGCGTATCAGGAGAATCCTTCCTTTCTGCACCACGAACATTAACGTGGCGAGAATATCGGGGGTCCACTGTGCGGGCCATTGAAAGCCGCTGCTTTTTTCTTGCATGGGCGCATATTACAGGATGGGAAGGGAATCATGAAGAAAAATGCGGAATACTGTGACCATCACACATGCTTGAAAAGGGTTGAATTCTCTTAAAGAAGCTTGAAATGCCTTGAAAATGCGTGTTTGTTGCGGAGGAATGGGAGGGAGCAGAAGAAGTCGCGCCCATAAATGCCCGTAAGGGGGCATTTGCCCCGTTGGGGACACTCTCTCCAGCGTTCCGCGCGTGCCTCGCGCAGGACTGTTTTTGCCGTCTCATCTTGATGGGCATTTCCTGAGTGGAGGGCGTTAGGGATATATGCCATACTTGTTCACATCTGGGCATTCCTTCAACCTCCGAGGCTTCTGCAGGGCGGGATAAAAGGGGAAATTCCTTTTCCGTCATGACTGGAATGAATCTCTTTTTCCTTTTCCCGCAAGGCCGTCGCATTCTATGCTTCTTTATCTCTCCCGGTTTATATTTTGCCGGAAGGTTCACTTTCAACATTTGCAAAAGCATGTATGACGTCGTAGCTCTCGGAGAATTGCTGATAGACTTCACTCCCTGCGGAATAAATGACCGGGAACTGCCCGTTTATCAGGCCAATCCGGGCGGAGCGCCCTGCAACGTCCTGTCCATGCTGTCCAGGCTCGGGCGCAAAACCTCCTTCATTGGCAAAGTGGGCCACGACATGTTCGGGAAAATGCTTCGCCGCACGCTTCAGGAAGAAGGCATCGGAGATTCAGGTCTCGTCGCATCCCGGGAAGTCAATACGACGTTGGCTTTCGTTCAGATTGACGAACACGGAGACCGTGAATTTTCCTTTTACCGCAATCCCGGTGCCGATATGAAGCTGACTGCGGGAGAAGTGGACCTTGAATTGGTGGAGTACGCGCGCGTCTTCCATTTCGGGACGATTTCCATGACGCATGATGATGTTCGGAGGGCTACCCGGCATGCCGTCAGCCATGCGCGGAAAAAAGGAGCACTCATCTCTTTTGACCCCAATCTCCGTCCGCCCCTGTGGCCTGATATGGAA
>Ga0224751_1073_pt1 | contig 10626 bp, 10 predicted proteins | sample LIM_F_Vancomycin_FD_182073 | JGI IMG/M metagenome (GOLD analysis project Ga0224751, IMG submission 182073) | Enriched cells from gastrointestinal tract of the lab mouse from Pacific Northwest National Laboratory (PNNL), Richland, Washington... | ecosystem: Host-associated > Mammals > Digestive...
GCAGCAAATGGACGTGGTCGGTGCATGGGAGGCCGGTACGGTGGCGAAGACGGTATTGACCAAACTTGGCATTACCGATTTCACTAAACCCGTAGCCAAGCTGTCCGGCGGTCAGCGTAAACGCGTGGCCATGGCCCGAGTTCTCATTCAGCCCGCTGATCTGCTGATCCTTGATGAGCCGACGAACCACGTTGATAATGAAACGGCCTTGTGGCTGGAAGAGTATCTCGGCAAGTGGAAGGGCGCTTTGCTGCTGGTTACACATGACCGATATTTTCTGGACAGGGTAACGAACAAGATTTTTGAGCTGGATCACGGACAGATATACAGTTACGATGGCAATTATGAGGTGTTTCTGGAGAAGAAAGCGGAACGGCTGGAGAGGGAAACGGCCAGCGAACTGAAGCGGCAAAATCTCCTCCGCCGGGAACTGGCCTGGCTGCGCCGGGGGGCGAAAGCACGGACTACAAAACAAAAAGCCCGTGTGGAACGTGCCGAAGCTTTGCGGGACCAGAAGACGCAGGGACCAACCGATAAGCTGGACATGGCCCTGGCAGGCAGCAGGCTTGGTAGAATGATTATTGAGCTTCATGATGTAAGCAAAGCTATAAACGGGAAAACGCTATTTGAAGGCTTGAATTATGCTGTTGTAAGGGGAGACCGCATTGGGATTATTGGCCGTAATGGTGCAGGCAAATCAACCCTTCTCAATATGCTGGCCGGGGAGATTGGGCCGGATAATGGTTCCATAGAAGTAGGACAAACGGTAAAGATAGCCTATTATCGGCAGGAAATTGCCGAAATGGATGATACACAGCGCGTAATTGATTACATTAAAGAAGCGGCGGAAGTTATCCACACGACTGATGGAAGTACGGTAACAGCTGCTCAAATGCTGGAGAGATTTCTGTTTCCCGGACATCTACAGTGGACTCCGATCGGCAAGCTTTCCGGAGGAGAAAAACGCCGTTTATACCTGCTGCGTACTTTGATGGGAGAGCCGAACGTATTATTGCTTGATGAACCGACGAATGACCTGGACATTCAGACGCTGGCTATTCTGGAAGATTATCTGGAGCATTTTCCGGGAGCTGTGATCACGGTCTCGCACGACCGTTATTTCCTGGACCGTACGGCAAATCATCTGTTTGCCTTGGAGGGAAATGGGGAAGTAAACCATTTCTACGGCACTTATTCCGATTATATGGAACATAAAAAAATGCAAGAGGCTCTATTAATCCAGGGGTCAAAATCTCCCAAAGAAGCTCCGGCAGGCAAACCGGTTTCTGAAAAATCCAAACCAAAGAAGTTGTCTTACAATGAGCAGAAAGAATGGGACAGTATTGAAGAGCGCATTGCGGAGCTGGAGGAACGGGCCAACAAGCTGAAAAGTGAAATTGAAGCGGCCGGAAGTGATTTTGCCAAGGTACAGCAGCTGTTTGAAGAGCAGCAGGAGGTGGCTTCGGAGTTGGAGACAGCACTTGAAAGGTGGACGTATTTGTCCGAACTGGTGGAAGAAATCGAACGCAATAAACGTTGAATGAATATAGAAAGGGTATGGATGCGTACAATGATTACAGTAACGGGTGTAACTTTAAGATACGGAAAGCGGGCTTTATTTGAAGATGTGAACATTAAATTCACGCCCGGCAACTGCTACGGTTTGATTGGAGCAAATGGAGCGGGTAAATCCACATTTCTCAAAATCTTATCCGGCGAAATTGAACCTAATAAAGGTGAAGTGAGTATTGCTCCCGGCGAACGCCTGGCCGTACTCAGGCAGAATCATTTTGAATTCGATGAATGTGAAGTATTGAAAACTGTTATAATGGGCCATACGCGCCTGTACGAAATCATGGTAGAAAAAGACGTTCTCTATAGCAAACCGGATTTCTCCGAGGAGGACGGAATCCGTGCCGGCGAGTTGGAGGGGGAATTTGCCGAGTTGGATGGCTGGCAGGCGGAGTCTGATGCCGCAGAATTGTTAATCGGGCTTGGCATTCCTAAAGAGCTTCACGAACAGAAAATGAAAGATTTGAGCGGTAACGAAAAAGTGCGTGTACTATTGGCCCAGGCTTTGTTTGGAACACCGAACATTCTTCTGCTTGACGAGCCTACGAACCATTTGGATATTGAATCAATCCGATGGCTGGAGAACTTCCTGGCCAAATTTGAAGGCACTGTGATTGTGGTATCTCACGATCGTCACTTCCTGAACCAGGTTTGCACACATATTGCTGATATTGACTTTGGAAAAATACAGCTTTACGTTGGCAACTATGATTTCTGGTACGAATCCAGTCAGCTGGCCCTTAAACTGGCGAGAGAGCAAAACAAAAAAATAGAAGAGAAGCGGAAGGAATTGGAAACCTTCATTGCGCGTTTTAGTGCTAATGCTTCCAAATCCAAGCAGGCGACTTCCCGTAAGAAGCAGCTGGAGAAGCTTACATTAGAAGATATTAAGCCGTCCAACCGGAAGTACCCTTACATTAATTTCAAGCCTGAACGTGAAGCCGGGAAACAGTTGCTGGCTGTGGAGAGCATCAGCAAAACCATTGAAGGTGAAAAAGTGCTGAACAATATCAGTTTTACCGTCAATAAAGGGGACAAGATCGCTTTTGTTGGTCCTTACGGACATGCTAAATCGACTCTTTTCGATATTGTAATGGGTGAACAGGAAGCGGATGAAGGCACTTACACATGGGGAGTAACTACTTCACAAGCCTATTTTCCAAAAGATAACTCTGCTTATTTTGAAGGAGTCGATTTGAATCTGGTAGAATGGCTCCGGCAATATTCCAAGGATCAGGATGAGACTTTCCTCCGCGGATTTCTTGGACGCATGCTGTTTTCAGGTGAAGAAGCGCTTAAAAAAGCCAGTGTTCTCTCGGGGGGAGAAAAAGTCCGCTGTATGCTGGCTAAAATGATGCTGGAAGCTGCAAATGTATTGGTAATGGATGAACCCACCAACCATTTGGACCTGGAATCCATCACTGCATTGAATAACGGTTTGGTAGACTTTGACGGGACCCTGCTATTCGTTTCTCATGACCATCAATTTATTCAGACCATTGCCAACCGGATTATTGAAATTACTCCGAATGGAATGATTGACCGGATGATGTCTTATGATGAATACCTGGATAATGAGGAAATCAAGCAGCTTCGTCAGCAGCTTTATGCTGAATAAAACCATAAAAAGATAAAGGAAAACATGAGAGGTACGGGATATATTCTGATACCTCTTCAAAGGCAGAAAGGAGACAGCAGGCATGTTTGACCCTACCATTTACGACAACTTGAAAGTCGTGCTGGAAGGAGCGGTGTATGAATATGACCTTAAGGGGCAGATTCAGATCGCAGACCGCAAAGATGTGATTGATATAGCCGTTATGTCCCGCACTTATTCTATTTACTTCCAACAAGCCGGAGCGGAAGAAGGTGCTCCCTTGGCAGGACTTACCCTTCATGCCCCCATTGCTGATCTGGCTGCCGAACTGTTGGAACGTGATGGAGTAACGCCGGGCTGCGAACTTCACGTGACTTTTGAATTGGACGTGCCGGAACCGGAAATCGCTTGCCCTATCATAGAGAATCGGTTGAAACATTTGTGGGAAAACCGTCCGCAAATTTCTCAACGGGTTTCCTATCTGTATGGGGGGAATGAGGGGTATAACATTCTGGTGACCCTTGAGTTTAACCGTAAAATTGATGAGTCCAATATCGAAGACGTGTCAGCGGTTCTTTCCTATACGTGCCTTTCTCTGGAATGGTTCACGGATTGGAAAAGTCAGCTGCCCCGCTGATGTAAGGCTAAGGTAGGATCTTATGGCAAGAATGATAGAGGTAAGAGCGGAGGATATTCCCCGGTTGCTTCAAGAGACGGAAGGCCCCTTTGTGTTATATCTGTATTCACCTTTATGCGGTACCTGCTCATTGGCTTCCCAAATGCTAAATATCGTGATTCAAACATCGGCCTCGCTCCCTGTTTTCAAATGTGATGTATTGCTTGCACCTGATTTATGCCAGGATTGGCATATTGAAACTATTCCTTGCCTTGTTTTTTGCAGCCGGAACAAAACAGGCCATAGAATAACAAGAATGGAATCAGTGGATTTGTTATTCCGGGAATTTAAAAAATGGAAAGAACAGCAGAGCACAGGATAACGAACCATTTTAAACAAAAAATAAAGCCGAAGCTTACGAAATATTTTTGCGTCAGCAAAAAATAAAGCTGGTGCTTACGAAGTATTTTTGCTATCGCAAAAATTGGAGGAGGGATAAAAATGTCATTCTCAATCGGTGATCGGGTCGTCTTTTTCTATAAGAGCGGTAAATATATTGGAGAAATTGCGGATCAGCCGGGACTGACAAAACTTCCGGTTCGGGTGCTTGCTGTTTTGAAGCATCCTGCCCAGGGAGATATTCACTATCCGGGCCAGGTGGATGTTTCCATGTTCCATCAAAGAAAAGCTTTGGCTTATCAAGAAATAGCGGCTGTACCTCCCCAGGTTATTCAACCCTTTGATGGCGATATTCCGGACTATGAAGAGTCACTCGAAGCTGCCCTGATTAAAGAAATTACAAAACTGGAAGGAAAGCAGGATGCCTATGCAAGGCAGGCTCTTGCCGAATTAAGCGAATTAAAGAAAGAATACTTTGGGACCTAAATAAAACCGGACCGGGCTCCTGTAAAACAAAGCGGCACCGTATCCATCCTGTTTTAACAAGAATGGCACGGTGCCGGTTTTTTGTGTTTATTCATGAAACATCTTGTTTTGCGAAGATATGTATGGAAATGGTACAAGACAAACCTAAAACGAGGGGCAGGCCCATAAGTCACCAGCCATTGTAATAGTATTTAGAATCGCATAAAAAAAGCTGATGTTCTTATTGAAAAGACATCAGCTAAGCGTATAGACAAAGTATGTCGGATAATAGTTAAAGGTTTTGCTTCTATCGCTTTTCATTCCAGGGAATCTGAAAAGGAATGTATCGTTATTCACGGGAATGAAAAGCGTTACGCTATCACTCTACAGCTAAAACTTTATTGTAGGTCCTTTTTTGCATAAATTTTCAGGGATACAAACATGGAAGCAAAACCGATAACGAACGAAATTAAACAAGGAATCCATGCCCGAATGGCTTGGGGAAACGGTAATGTGATGTTAAGACTGACAGGATAAGACTGTAACCATTCTATAAGAACAGGAAGAATGATGGGTGTTAAAAAGACGATAACAAATGATATCAGTCTTGTTTTGTCATAACCGAATTTAAATTGAACCGGAATTAGTATCCCGAATAATATACTGAGAACCAAAAAGGTTATCCCGAAAGTATGAATGTTTAGCCTCTCCATGGACGACGGAGCGATAGACACTGTAATGATATGGATGATGATGCTGCAAATGAAAAGCACAAAAACAAAAAGATATTTTGCTTTTACAAATGCGTTTCGTGTATACGGAGTCGCACAAATAAGGGCGGCCCCTTTATATTTATCTTCAAATTTGGAAACATACATGAACAAAATATATTCCATAAGGATTACCGTTAAAAGAAAGCCGATAAATCCACCGCTGCTAAATTCCAATTTTGAAGAGAGGTACAGAGGGGCAGCGGCAGTAAAAATGAGCATAATGAACAAATACTTTTTCACCAGGATCAAATCTTTTTTTACAAGGTTAATTAGCATTTATATTCCCCCTGACATAGGCCAGCATAACATCCTCAATCGTAGGCCTTTCCGTCAAAATATCGGGTATTAATTGGCGCAATTCCGTTTTTTTATTGGTGATTCCTTCAAAACCGTATTGGGACTGGCGTAATGTTATAAATAATTTTTTTGTTTTTTCATTAATAAACTGATTATCCCCTTTTACCAGTGCGTGTGTATCCAGCAGTTCATCTTTTTCTACATTAAATAAGATTCTCCCATTATCAATTAAAATGAGCATATCGGCGATTTTGTCCAAATCCGAGGTGATATGAGTGGAAAAAAATACACTTTTCCCCTCCTCATTCATAAAATCGAGTAGAATATCCATTAGTTCACTCCTCACTAATGGATCGAGGCCGCTTGTCGGCTCATCCATAATCAACAGATCCGCATGATGGGAGAGGGCTAAAGCGACGGTGTATTTCATCCGCATGCCTTTTGATAAGGTGGCAATTTTCTGATCCAATTTTAAATCAAACCGTTTTATATATTGCAAAAAAATAGAATCGTCCCAGTCAGTATAGGCGGGGGCGATCACATTTTTCATCTCTTTCAATGTCATCTCCTCGTAGAAATAGCCTTCATCCATAACGAAACCGATCCGGTTTTTCAATTTTCTTTCATGATGATTCATATCCTTGCCTAAAAATCTGATGTTCCCGGATTCCTTCAAAATGAGGCCGAGGATTGCTTTGATCGTGGTCGTTTTCCCGGAACCGTTAATACCAATAAAGCCTGTAATACAACCTTCCTTTAATGAAAAAGTGACATCATTTAAATAAAAATGGTCGAAAGTCTTATGCAAACCCTTTACTTCTAAAATTGGGTTCATATTCCATCCTCCTCTTCAAAAAGTAAATCCAGCATCGAATGAAGATCCTCTATTTGTATTCCCAAAAGACGAGCCATTTGGCAGACTTCTGCTAGTTTGACCTCCACCATGTTTCGCTTGGACTCCAGAAGTAGCTCGAAGTTTTCCGGCGCGACATAAGATCCTTTACCGACTTTAGTGATGATAAATCCCTCGGCTTCCAATTCGGCATATACTCTTTTAGTGGTCAGCACACTCACATGCAGATCATTAGCTAATGAACGAATGGAAGGTAATTGGTCACCTTCTTTCAATTCACGGTTAAAAATGGCAGTCTTAATCTGATCTTTTATCTGCTGATATAAAGGCTGGTCTGATACAGAATCCAAGATTATTTTCATAAACAACCTCTTTTTAATAACTGTTATGTTATGTAATACACACCATACACACCATGCACAATTAGTAGTATAAAACAATTCCATAGAAATAACAAGATGTCCGAATCTGGAGAAAAACAATCAAATAGAATTATGCGAAATAATTCACATAATATGATATGATCTGCTATCCGCTCCTGTTTTCCCAAAAACTGATCCGGATTGACAAAAAAAGAAACACCATTACTATATGTAACAGTGTTTCATGTTAGAAGGGGTTTGATGATGTTTTAGGATTAAATATCATGTTTCAAGGCAATAAAAGCATTTGAAAGCAGTCCTAGCCCAATCCCGATTGTTGCACCAAGGATCCCGCCGAGGATAAGGTGGCTAGTGAGAAAACCTATTCCCAAACCCACCGATACTCCTAAAAATAAAAATGCTGCATAAAATAAGCCGATAGCCTCATATTTACCGATAATAATCACCTTCGTTTCATTAATATCAAGATAATGTAACAATGTTACGTTTGTTATTGTAACAATGTTGCATCATATATGCAAATCCCATTTCCTGTATCAGAGCTGATTTTTAGGATTGGATAACTTTTTATGTATAGACCTGTGAGAAGACAGGTAGCATATATCCATTGGAAACAGTACAACTGATGGCTTTTTTGATTATAGGGAAGAGAAAAAAATAAAGTAGAAATATGGTTTGATAACTTTAGTAAAATTAAGTAGAATTAGTTAAGGGGAGAGATACCAAGTTAGAGAAAGCAGTTACAGGCTATTCTCGGCTTTTAATAGTTTCCGGAACTTGCTTTAAACCGTATTGCATCCGGTTTACGGATAATAGGATTTTCTCGGCAAATAATTCCACTTTTATTAATCCAATTTTGAATCGGATTTCTTTTTTGTACGAGTTGATCCGTTTATCCGAATTAAACATGAATTAAGTTTTGTGAAAGAACATGAAGAAGGAGTATATTATGACCTTAGAAAGAGTCAAAAAGTTAGTTATCTGGCTCATTTTGGCGCTTGCCCTGTTTCTCAGGCTGTATTATGTCTTGAATGAAACGTATCAGCCCGTTACAGGGGATCAAAAAAACTATACGACCATGACCGTCCGGATGATTGAAGATGGGGTTTACGGTTATATGGATACGAAACCGGATACACATGTAACCCCTGGTTTTCCGATGTTTTTGTATGTTGTGTTTAAAATCTTTGGCTACAGCGATATTCTCCATACTCATATGATCGTAAGGGTCATTCAGACCTTTATCAGTCTGGGTGCCATTGCTTTTATTTATTTAATAGGAAAAAGGCTGTTCAATCGTCCTACAGGATGGATAGCCGCTTTGTTCGCCACTTTTTACGGCACGTATGTATGGATGACTTCCCTTATTTTAACGGAGACTCTCTTTCTGACCTGCTTTATGGGACTGGTGTATATGCAGGTACGTATTATCCAGGAAAATAAAAAATGGGATCACTTGATCGGAGGGCTGCTGCTGGGTATATCTGTCCTGATCCGGCCGAACTGTATAGTAGTTGCCCCGGTACCGTACGTTTTCCTCTGGTTCCAGGAGCGCAGGCTGTGCCTGAAGGAGATCAGCTGGGGCGTCGGCATATTTATTTTAGCGATGCTTCCCTGGTGGATTCGCAATTATATGACGTTCCACGAAGTTATTTTACTTTCTAAAGAAGGAACAGGAAATCCTTTTCTCGGGGGGACTGACCCTTATCATATGGGGACTATTGACTGGAGTAAAGTGAACTACGATGACGAGTTTGGGGAAGGCCTGAGAAGAATCAAGCAGGGATTTAAGGAAAACCCGTGGCTATGGATCCGCTGGTTCACGGTAGGTAAGTTTAAGGATATGTTCATTCATAATATTTACCTCGGTCCGTATCCGAATTTTATGGGGAAAGTTTATGGAGTCTTTCTGAAATGCTTCCATCTCTTCCTTTTATATGCAGGAATTTCCTTTAGTATGATCGGCATGTTCATCAATAAATCGGTCCGTTTCCTGGCTGTCAGTTTTCTGATTATGCTGGGTATGGCGCTGCTCTTTATTTCAGAGGCTCGTTATACGGTTCCAATGATGCCTTATCTGATGATTACTACAGCGTCCGTGATTGTCTGGGCAGGACGATGGGCAACAGGACGTTTTACAAGAAGGAGAGCTCGAAGAAACCAAATGGTCAGGGTAAGTTATCAATAAATAAAATATGCAAAAAAGAACACCTGCTCCTTTGTTTGGGGAACAGGTGTTGTGAGCATGTAGACAATATTTTTACGGTAAAAATGAAAAAGGTTTTCCAAGAATCATTTGCTTTTATAAGTGTAAAGGAGATTGAACATGCCAGAAGAAAGTAAAGTGCTCATCATTATACCGGCTTATAATGAAGAGGATTCGATTGAAAAAACGGTTGAGAGCGTCATTCAGAACTCTTCCTACGATTATATTGTCATCAATGACGGCTCGAAGGACAGGACACCCCAAATTTTAAATGAACGCCAGTTCAACTGTCTTCATCTTCCTGTAAACATGGGGATCGGGGCCAGCATGCAGACCGGATACAAATATGCTTACCGGCATCATTATGATTACGCTATTCAGCTTGATGCAGACGGACAGCATGATCCAAAGGATCTGGATAAGCTGGTTGCAGAAATAAAGAAGTCCCAGTATGACTTGGTCATCGGTTCCCGGTTTGTAGAGAAGAGCTCCTACAAGGGCAGTGTTTCCCGCCGCATCGGCATTTATTATTTTTATTTGCTGATCCGGCTTTTGACAGGGAATAGAATTACAGATCCGACGTCGGGATACCGGATTGTAAACCGCAAGATCATTAAGGAATTCTCCCAGTATTATCCCATTGATTACCCGGAAGTAGAGATTTTGGTCAGCATGGCCCGCAAAAAATACCGTATCAAAGAAATCAGTGTCGAGATGAAAAAACCGGCAGGGCGGGGTCTCCTCTATTAATTTCATGAGATCGGTTTACTACATGCTGAAGGTTACCTTATTTTCGATTATACGGAGAAGTTTCTAGGAAGGGGTTTATACATTGATTCGAGCTATCAGCATTGGAGTAGCTGTCATTTTTCTGCTCCAAATTTTTTACTACACAAGCAAACACAGGTTAAGGGACCGTTATGCCTTCTTATGGATGATGATCGGCCTCTTGGGCCTTACCACGGCTATTGCGATCCCTTTGCTTAACAAACTGGCTTCCAAGATCGGCGTGGCCTATATGCCCGCACTTGTGTTCCTCATTGTGATTATTGTAGCGCTTAGCCTATTGGTACATACGACGACGGTATTATCCAAACACCAGGAGATCATTAAAATTCTGGTTCAGGAAAATGCGTATATGAACAAGGAAATCAAGGATTTAAAGGCTAAGGTGGAACAACAGGAACGCAAAGTAATTTCCACAAACCGCAAGATTTAGCCTACCGGTTTGTGCAGTATATTGAAATTCATAGATTTTGAAATAATAAATCTGCTTAACAAGTCTGCCGGTCAAGGCAGACTTGTTTTAGCTTTCTTTATCTAAATGGATCTTCCTTGTCTGTAAATTCAGCCAGAAAAGGCAGGAGACAGGCAACAAGAAAAGCCGCTGCGGATAAAATCAATACATATAGAAGGGTTGGGACTTTCAAGTATGTAACAAGGACCAGAGCAGCTGGAATAATTG
>Ga0224751_1064_pt1 | contig 10430 bp, 10 predicted proteins | sample LIM_F_Vancomycin_FD_182073 | JGI IMG/M metagenome (GOLD analysis project Ga0224751, IMG submission 182073) | Enriched cells from gastrointestinal tract of the lab mouse from Pacific Northwest National Laboratory (PNNL), Richland, Washington... | ecosystem: Host-associated > Mammals > Digestive...
AGCTATGGAAAAACGTTATGAACAGGATCTGCAAAAATGGAACAGTACCCCGACAGAGAAAAGAACAAAGAGAAATAAACCTGTAAAAGTCGAATTTGGTGTTCGTATTTGTCAGAAAGATTGTAAATATTATGTAGGAGAAGTTGGAACTTCTGGTGGACATTGGGAAGTTTCTCCCTTAAGTGTGCCCCCATGTAATGATGGCGACAAAATGATAGGGTATGCTCATAGTCATCCGGACAAAAACGCTTCACTAAGTGATAACGACAGAAAGATTGCAAAAGAAGGGTTTGGAAGTAATTTTAACATAGATGAAAATATAAAAATCCCCCCTAAAATTATTATGACAGCATCTGTAAGAGATGGGGAAGGTAATATCCGTACCCATCTCTATAATCCTAATAAGCCTGCAGGAAAAACAAATGCAACATTTATTAATGGAATAAGACAGTGATTATGAATATTTTTTATTTATTTTTATTATTTTTTGTTTCAGCGAATAATATTTTATTTGCGGGAAACAATAATATTACCCCGTTGGATGTAGCTGTAGAAAGTGCTTTGCGCAAAATAAAAAAAATCAGTTCAGATATTGAAATAATAAATAAAAGTTTGGATACATATATTCCAGTTTCATGTGAAGAAAAAAATATTTTTCCTTTGGTTTATCATGAGTATTGGCTCGAAGAATATCCTTATTTAAAATCTGACTTTCCGGATAAGTATGATGTTTTGTTTTTGACGGTGGATGAAGAAAGAAAAAAATATAATATTTTATTTTTGTGTGATAATAAAATATATTTTCATTATATATGCATTCTTGAAAATAAAATGATGGAACAATATTCTATTATGATTTCTGATTCTGAAGACATCGTCAGTAGTGCTTTGACTAAAGTAATGAAACAATATAAATTGTCAAATATGATTGATCGGCAGGTATCAATAGAAAATTTGGAGTTTATCATTAATTTGTTTGGAGCGTATGGAAATGAAGTTCCTGGAGCTCCTATTGTCGCATATGGATACAATTCAAAAATTTTTGGAGTAGTTTTTGGGGGACTGTTATTACCACGTGAGGATTCAATAGCCTTTAAAATATACTCATTATTTTGCTCAATGATATCATATTTTGAAAATCTGAAAAATAATGATATACCTAGATGTGATTCATTATTTATTAATGAATTAAATTCAGATATTGAAAAAATCATTTTAAATAGTTCTTTCTTCGGAACTACTAAAACTTTGGATGATTGCCCCGGGAGCCGATGATGGAAAGGCCTCAGGAAAATTTGTATGGTTACGTGGGAAATTTCCCCAGCGCTTTTGTAGACGTACAAGGAAAGTTTGGATTTGCATTGCCGGCGTTGTTGAATCCAGTTGGATTGATAGTTGCAGCTGTTGCAGTAACCACCGTAGCCATTACTGAAGTTATTGCGCCAGGAACGACAGAGAAAGTTATTAAAAAAATATCTGAGAATGTAATTCCTAAAGTCGAGCCAATTGCCGTGCCTTATCCCGATATTCCAAAACCTGGTGATTGCTCCGAATCAGAACAAAAATATTTACAAGACAAAGTGAATAGAGCAAAGAAAGAGGTTGGTAAAAGTGGAAAGTGTACGGACGATGACTGTTGCTATATATTAAAAATGAAAAAGAAAGCATGGTTAATGCTTGCTAGTGCTAGGAGTCATATTAATAATAAATGTTTTAGAGGTGGGAATAAAACTCATCAAGAACAAGCGAAAGATGCTTGGAATAATTTATCAAAATGTAAAAAATTCATAGAAGAAAAATGCAATTATTAAAAAAAGAATATTTAGAAATAAATTTTCCGATATTCCCGATTCCAAATAATATTAAAGATGAAAATGAATTTGAAGATATAACATATATTCAAGGGAAATCGTGGATATCTCTGCAAGCTGATGATTGTAAGTATATATGGGATTTTTTTTCTGTTTTCAGCAACGAGGCTTTTAGATATTATTTGCCTGCTGTTATTTATATTTCATTTGAAGAGCTGATTAAATTTCAAAAATTGAAAGATTCAGATCTCTTAGTAGATTGCACATGTCAGAATATGATCGGTAGAATGCGTGACGATTTGGATATCTTTAGAAAATTTTCTTTTATCCAGTTACAAACTATCCGAGAATGGCTACTTGATCTTGGCGAGGAGAATAGCGGACTTAATCCATATGACTATAAAGAATGTGTTACTTGGTTATCACTATTAATAGAGGAGAAAAGCATTGAAATTATATAGAGTAATATTGCAAATATTTTTTGGCTAGTTAAATATATAGTTACCTTAAATTTGTTTTATTCATTTTTTCTATTTTCATCTGAATAATTTTCTGAATATCAATAGTCCAAATGTTCTGAAAATCTTGCGGCAAGACTATTCTACATAAATCCATTAATTAAATGATACATTCTCTCTATATTGTTGGATTTCCATCCCTTTACGGCGGTGCGGGAGCCGAGCTTTATCACCAGATTAAGGTTTGGAGACAGATGGGGATGGAAATGCATCTTATCCCTACCCAGAAAAAGGCATACTGTGCCGGGCTTTATCCGGAGATGATGAATTTGGGTGTTACGGTGCATGAAGGCTATGATTGGGAGGCCATTCCGGCAGGGGCTCCCGTCATCAGTTTTTGTAATGAAGAGTTTCTGGCTGCTCTCCCGAAGATACGAAAACGGACGAGAAGGACAGTTTTCGTCAATTGCATGACCTGGCTTTTCGGCAGGGAAAAGGAAGCCATGAAGCGTGGAGATATTTCCCTGTTTCTTTATCAAAATAGCAACGTAATGGGAAACGTCATGCCTCGCCTGAGGGCTTTAAATCCTGATCCAGCCATCCGGTTCATGACGTTTAGGCCGTATTTTGATGCGGCAGATTTTCCTTTTGTTGCAGGGCGTTCCTCGGACTGGTTTGGAGCCGGACACATTTCCCGGCAGGATGAAGATAAGTTCAGCAAGGATACGTGGCATATTTACGAGCATTTTGCTTCTCCGGTTCGGAAGAGGGGAACTTTTCTCGGTTTTGACCGGCGGAGCGAGGCGAAGACTGGCAGGCCTCCCGATTGGGTGGAGACTTTCCATGATCAAAAGTCTTTGTCCCAACAGGAGTTTTACCGACGCTGCCACATCGTTTTGCAGCCTACCGATACGACGGAGAATTGGCCGCGTGTGGGTTTTGAGGCCATGGCAAGCGGGAGTGTGCTTGTTGTGGACAGGCGCGGAGGGTGGGAACAAATGGTGGAACACGGGAAGACCGGATGGCTGTGCGAATGCCCCGGGGATTTAATCACGTACGCCACTAAAATGGCTTGGGAGCCCCACTACCGGGAAGACATGGCCGCTGCCGCCCGTGAGCGGGGCATGGCCCTGGGCGGGCAGGAAGCTTCCATGGAAAGCTGGCAGGAGGTGTTTGAGGCAATCAGCCGGATACCTGATTCCTAACTGCCGTTTTTGTTCTGACCGGAATGCGAACCGCTTCTTCCCTGCGGATCAGATGAGCCATGTGCCGTGTTGGCGGAGGTTTTTCTGCCTGTCCATGCTGTAGGCGATAATGTATTTGAGGAGGTCCGCCTGGGAGTAGCCGTGTTCCGCGGCCGCCAGGCAGATGGAGCCGCTTTTGCCCAGGTGGCAGCAGATGTTCATTTCCAGAATGCGCCGTTCTCCTGTCTCGAAGTCGATTCTATAGTCGATGCGGAAATAGTCCATCGGCCCCAGAGCGCTCCAGATTTTCCGGACGTCACTGGCGATGTCCTGTTCCATATCCTGAGCGGAGACCAGTTGATAACCCAGATGGTCGTGCAGTTTCAGGTCTTCCGTGATGATGCTGCCCGGTTTGTCGGATTTCGGCTGCACATATCCCAGGATGACGGGGTTTTCCCCGCCCAGTACGGGAACGGTGACGTCAATGCCTTCACAGTATTGTTCCACGAGCACTTCGTGCCCTTCTTCCATCAGGCGCCGGGCGCATGAACCCACGGCTTTCCAGGAGCTGCAGATGCTGTCTTCCCGGATGCCGCCGGAAGCGGCTCCAAAACGCTTTTTGACAAAATAGGGGCCTGGGAAGGGGGCCTGGGCCGGAATACCTTTTTCTCCGGAAAGTCCAATGCCTTCCGGAACGTTCAATTCCAGGGAGCGGAATACCATTTTGGTCAGAAATTTGTCTTCCGCTATGGCGCGGATGTTGGGCGGGGCGCCCAGGTAGGGAACCTGAATGAATTCGCAGTAGGAAGAAATGAATATTTCAGGCCTGGACATGGCGAACCTGTTCATCAGGGAGAATACATAGTCCACGTTTCCCTTGGCGAATTGGACGGAATAGGGTTTGGAGGAGGAGACGACGTCGTAGCCTATGTCCTGAATGGCTTTATAAATGTTGTAGTGGTACTGGGGGTAGCCTCCATTGCCTGTGTAGGGTTTTTTGGAGAAATCGGGAGCGTCTGGGGCATATGGAGCCAGGAACATGATCCTTGCCGGCTTGCCATATTGATTGAGTTGGATGTCTGGTATTTCAAACATGGCTTGGCTATTGCGTGTAATGTTTCTTGGATTATGGAATGGGCAGCCATGTTCAAATAATATAAAAAAGAAGGGACGGCATAGCCGTCCCGGAGGTAGTGGAATGGAAGAAGGAAAAGCTTTTCCCTATTTTCTGGACATCCCCCTGGCGACGCGCTTGACGTATTGTTCCATGGCAGGAAGTTCCTGTTCAATGCATTCCACCAGTTTTAGCTGCGTACGGCAGCGGATGAGATTGTGGTTCGGCCGTGAGACCTTGAAGTATGGGTCGCCTTCCAGATAGTCCGTCAGGAAACGGATGCCGATTTCCAGCGTGATGAGTTTTCCTGAAAAGGCAAGCTGGTCTATTTCCGCCTGGGTCAGGAAGCCGTGGGCAGCGGTCAGATACCCTTCTACGATAGATTGGAACATGGGCATGCGCATGCGCACCTTGTCCAGGTCTTCTTCATCTTCTTCCGTAGGCGGAGTGACGGTGCGCACCATATCTCCGAAGTCGTACAGTACAAGGCCGGGCATGACCGTATCCAGGTCAATGACGCAGACGGCGTGGTCGGTGTCCTCATCCAGCATGACATTGTTGATTTTGGTGTCGTTATGAGTGATGCGGGTGGGAAGAACACCTCTTTCCTGAAGATTCAGCAACCGATCCACATCCTGTTCTCGGGCTTTAATGAATTCCAATTCAGGCAGACAGGTGGAGAGACGCCCCTGCGGATCCAGCTCCGCCACTTCCATCAGGCGGTTGAAGCGGTTCCGGGTATGATGGAAGCCAGGTATGGTTTCCACGATGTCGTCCGGATTCATGTCACTAATCAAATCCTGGAAGGACCCAAAGGCAAATCCTGCCTGGTAGGCCTGGCGGGTGTTTTCCACCACGTCGTAGGTGTGCGTGCCGGCCAGGTAGTTGTAACAGCGCCAGATGCCGTCACCGGGGATGTCAATGTAGTTGCGTCCTCCCCGGGCCGGGTAGAGGTTGAGGGTTTGGCCGGCGGAATCCTTCAGGCGGCGCAGGACTTTCCAGTTGATGTGGCGCGTGACTTTTTCCACGTTGCGCATGACGGCTTTGGGGTCTTTGAAGACGTAATCGTTAATGCGCTGGAGGATATAGGAATCTTCCGTCCCGTCGCTTTTACGGTAGGTAGCCTTGTAAGTGGTGTTGATGTGTCCGCTGGGTATTTCCTTCCCGGTGACGAATTCCCCTTCAATGGCGAAGAGGTCTCCAATTCCGGCGATACGGCACAGAAGCTGGTCGGAAGCTGTCGTTACGGAGAGAGGGGCTGTCATGTCAAAGGTTGAAAGAAAGTTGAATGAATAAGTTAACGGATGAATTTATAACCTACAAGCTCATCAAGCCTGTTCCTGAGCCGGGAAATACCGTCTCCATTGAGCGCGGAAATGGGGATGATGTCCACTTTCGGGAAACGCATGCGGAAGTTAGCCAGATTTTCTTCCGCTCCTTCCAGGTCCATTTTGTTGGCGACGACGAACCAGGGCTGTTTGGCCAGGTCTTCGCTGTACAGTTTAATTTCCGTGCGGAGATTTTGAAGGTCTTCAATGGGGTCGCGGCCTTCGCTGCCAGCCATGTCCAGAACGAAGACGAGCACCTTGCAGCGCGTGATGTGGCGCAGGAATTCATGTCCCAGGCCCCGGTTGTTGTGTGCGCCTTCAATGATGCCGGGAATGTCCGCCACAACGCAGCGGCGAAAGCTGTCGAATTCCACCACTCCGATGATAGGCTGAAGCGTGGTAAAAGGATAGCTGGCTACTTTGGGCTTGGCTTCCGAAATGTCTCCCAGCAATGTGCTTTTCCCCGCGTTGGGGTAGCCTACCAGCCCGGCGTCCGCAATGCGGCGCAATTCCATAAAGAAGACGCCTTCCTCCCCTTCCGTTCCCATCTCGGCTTCCGTAGGCGCCTGGTTGGTCGCGGAACGGAAATGCCAGTTTCCCTTGCCGCCGAGGCCGCCCTGGCACAACGTGAACCGGGTGCCGATTTCCGTCAGATCCGCTATTTTTTCCAGTTCAATGCCTTCGCCTTCCCGTTCCAGCCAGGTCGCCTCCGCCATGGAGGATGCATTGCTGCGGTAGATAATGGTGCCGGGGGGCACTTTCCCGATGACGGATTTGCCGTTCTTGCCATGTTTCTTGGCGCTTTGTCCGCCTACCCCGTCCGTGGCGATTAATTTTGGATCATAAAAAAAAGAACGCAGGTCATTCGTGTGCGGATCCACTTCCAGAATGACGCTTCCGCCATCGCCTCCATCACCGCCGTCCGGGCCTCCCTTGGGCACGAATTTGGCCCTTCGGAAGCTGACCAGCCCGTTTCCTCCCTTTCCTGCCCTGGCGAATATGCGGATGTTGTCAACAAACATGGTCTGAATATGAAACATTTTCCTTCAAAACGCAAGACATGTGCAGGGCTGCACGGTTTTTCCACGGTGTAGGCCGCTGACTTTCCCGTGAAAGAGGATTTCGAATCATTACGGGAACTCCGGATGTTTTTACGATGCCCCGGATTGATTTGTGCCATGCTGGCTGTCTTCACAGTAATAAATGAAGAGAAAAATTCCTCTTATTAAAATAATCAGGGACAGCGGCAGCGACATGCCGCTTTTATTGGTGTCATGCAGATGTCTGCATGTAACGGACGGGGAAGGGAACCCAGGGTGAATAAACTCCATGCAAGAAGAGGAGCGGCAGATGCCAGACAGCAGAAAAAATTTCAGTTGAGTTCTTTTGATTTAAGCCGCTCCAGGCAAATAAAAAAATTATCGAGATAGTGAAGGACATGTCCAAAGGCAGGACGGCAGTTTGCGCGTATATCCAATCCCTATGTTCCGGGAGGGCGGCCCTCCCGGAAAACGGTATGTTTGAAAATGGCCTGTTTAGCGATTCCCAACAAGTTGTCCCCCTTGAAGATTGTCGTTTGCGCAGTGTTCGTGTCCGGCATGATCCGTCGCAGTTTCGGAAGGTCTGTTTCCAATCAGGAAAAAAATTGATTCAGTATTTCATGTAATGTTTTAAAATGAGTGGATTACTTATGGAAAACTTCCCCGGAGGCCACTATAATTGCTTAAAATATTTTTTGAAAGTATGCGGGAAAAATAAAAATTGAGGAGGATGAACCCATATCATGAATCTGCATGGAATTCTGTCTTTCTGGGGAAAGGCGGATATCGCCATTTTTCTTATACGTGATGGGCAAACGGTCTTTTGGATTGAAAATGAATATGGGCGTGGCATGATTTCCAGGAATCATGCCACGCCTTTCCATCCACCTTCCCGACGGTTCTGAAAAAACCATAGTTCTTCCGAAGAACGGTGAATATTTCGCACGCATCGGACGTGACGAGCATTGCGAGATTGTGCTTCCCTTTCAGTCGGTTTCCGGAGAGCATGCCTTGCTTCAGTTTAAGGAAGGGGGATATGTCCTGGAGGACCTTGGTTCTACTAATGGAACTAAAATCAACGGCCTGACGCCGATGGGCGCCGCAACCCTTTACGATGGCGATGAAATCGCTTTGGGGGATGCCAGGCTCCGGTTTGCGGAAGAGCCATCTCCGGGATTTTCTGCCGAATTATCCGGGAGAGAAGAAGAGGCCGCTCCTTCGATCGCTATGCGGAACTTACAGCAGTTGGCGGATGAAGCCGCCCGCACGACCCGGAATCATTATTTATGGATGGCCCTTTATGCCGTCCTGATATTTTTTCTGGCTGTGTTTGCCGGATTAACCTACAAACATTACAGGGTAACGGGTGAATTGCTGCCTCTTCAATGGCTGGGTATTGAATCCCCCAAGGCCGCCTTGAAATCCATGCCTCTTCCTCAGACGGAAAACGGTATGCAGCTCTGACCGGAATTTTCCAGTCCTGCCGTTTTATGGACTGGCCGGAGTATTTCCGGGCATGCGTTCCACATCCGTGAATAATGTGAAAGGAGTGGCGGAGCCCTGTTCCAATTCCAACAGGTATTGTTTAATGGTCAGGCCGCTTGCATAGCCGGTCAGTTTGCCGTCGGCTCCGATGACTCGGTGGCAGGGGATGATGATGCCGACAGGGTTTCGGTTGTTGGCCTGTCCTACTGCCCGGCATGCTGATGGGCGTCCTATTCGCCGGGCAATGTCTCCGTAACTTCTGGTTTCTCCATAGGGGATGGCTTGAAGGGCTTTCCAGACCGTTCGTTCAAATTCGGTTCCCTGGGGAGAAAGCGGCACGTCAAATACGCGGCGGGAACCTTGAAAATATTCATCCAGCTGGTCAGCCGTTTGACGCAGCAGGGGTGTTTCCTCCCATTCCAAATGCTCCGGCTGTGCCATGCGGCTGAAGAAAAGATGGGTGACGGCTGTGCCGTTTTCCACAATCACGACAGCACCTGCAGGCGTCTGGTGGAGGAGTGCCCGGCCATGGGGTGGAAAAGTGGTTTTCATATCATGACCATAGCATGTGCCGGGTTAAGGGTTCTATTCATTTTGCAGGATATTTCGCCATTTGACAGGGGAAAGGAGGTATGAGGCGCCGAATGATGTATTTTGTTTGAAAGGCTGCGGAACTAGGTGCAGTATTGCTCCGTATGAAGAGCCTATTTGCCGTGTTGTTGACTGCATGCCTTTGCATGTCTGTAAAGGGAGAAGATTCCAAACCTCCGAGGACCCTCCCCGGCGGGTGGGTTTATGTCTGGGGTGACGAGTTCAACGGTTCCAGGATAGACGCCAAAAAGTGGAAACCGGAGTTGGGAGTAATCCGTAACCAGGGATCCCAGCAGACTTATACAGGCCGACCCAAGAATATGAGATTGGAGGATGGCTGCCTGGTTTTGGAAACCCATTTTGAGAAGTTCGCCAATGTCAATTATAAGAAAAGTTCCGCAGATTGGATCAAGAATACCAAGTTCATGCCCTATACCTCCGGTTCCGTTACGACGATCAAAACAAAAAATTTCATGTTCGGCAGACTGGAAGTGCGTGCCAAGGTTCCCAAAACCAAGGGCATCTGGCCTGCCATCTGGTTGCTTGGCAAGAATAAATGGGGCTGGCCCGTCAACGGGGAGATTGATATGCTGGAAAATATTTCCCAACAGCCGGATGTGGTTTATTCCACTTTCCACTTGAGTCCGGATGGCGTGTCCAAAAGGGATGCTTCCCGCGGAGGGACTGTGAAGATAGAGAATCTTTCCGATGATTTTCATACTTATGTCATGGAATGGGACAAGGATTCCATCAAGTTGATGGTGGATGACAAACTGGTGAAGTCCATTGACCTTAATACCACCAATTATGCCAATGGGGCGGGGAATCCGTTCCGTACGCCGTTCTATCTCATTCTCAATTCCGCCGTGGGCGGCACCTGGTGCGAGAAAGCTCCTAAAGACGGGCAAGGGTATCCTGTAAAATTCCTGATTGATTACGTTCGGTTTTATCAGACGAAGGAACATGCCCAGCAGGCTAAGCAGTTTGACCCGGAAACCGGCCTGCCCAAGAAGAAATAGCCTTTTTTCAGGTTGAGGCATGTCCGGCGTGGCGGCCGGACATGCAAGATGTCGCTTGCCTTGTCATTTCACAAGCGGCGCGGCTTTTCATATTGGATTCTTCTGCAGCGTTTCGGAACGGGAGGCCGTGAAGGTCACAAGCCTTCATTTCCAGAGGAGACTGCCGTATAGCCCCGCGGGAATGTGCTTACCTGTGTTTTCTTTTTTATATTTAACGGAATAGCACAAAAAAACGGCTCCGTCATCTGGCGGAGCCGTTTTCGTTGGTCCAAAAAAGGGTTGGCTGGTTCTAACAGGATGTTCCCGTGGTCTGGGCCAGTTCTTGGAAACGGGCCAGGATTCGAGCTGTGACAGGACCGATTTTTCCAGAGCCCAGCTGATAGTCGTCCAATTTGGTCAC
>Ga0224751_1077_pt1 | contig 10318 bp, 8 predicted proteins | sample LIM_F_Vancomycin_FD_182073 | JGI IMG/M metagenome (GOLD analysis project Ga0224751, IMG submission 182073) | Enriched cells from gastrointestinal tract of the lab mouse from Pacific Northwest National Laboratory (PNNL), Richland, Washington... | ecosystem: Host-associated > Mammals > Digestive...
TTGCAGGACAAGTGGATTCAAGGATTTTCAATGAAAAAACCCCAGTTAGCAACCAATCTAAGTGAAAATTTAGAAAAGCTGAATGTCAATCGTGAAAAAGCCAGCAAGCTGTTTGCCGACGTCATTGAAAAAGCGGTCAAAAAGTCTAAACCAGACACCACAGCGGTATTAGAGACAGATTTAAACAATCAGCTCGCCAACCAACCTGCCCCCCTTAAAATTGCCGTGCTGGGCGGTGGTAGTTTTGGTACGGCAATGGCAAATTTATCGTCCAAAAATGGCTGCGAAGTCACGCTTTGGGTACGCGATAAACGCAGCGTCAAATCGATGCAAAAAACCCATATCAACAAAAAATATTTGCCCGACCATAAGCTTGATGAGCGCCTGCAATTTACCCATGATTTGCAAGCAGCCGTCAAAGGCAAAGATTTGATTTTTGTGGCAGTGCCTAGTGCTGCTTTTCGCGAAACCTTACAAAAAATTGCGCCTTTTATTAGCGCTCAAGCCATCGTGTCTCTAACCAAAGGTATGGAAAAAGATACCTTTGCGCTAATGAGTGATGTGATCGCGGATGAATTACCCAATGTGGCTTTTGGTGTGATGAGCGGCCCCAATCTCGCCAAAGAAATCATGAATAATATGCCATCTGCCACCGTGATTGCCAGCCAATCTGCAGCGCTAAGGCTTGCGGTACAAAAAGCGCTGCACAGTGCGTTTTTTCGGGTGTTTGCCAGTGATGATTTAATTGGCGTCGAGCTTGGGGGCGCGCTTAAAAATATTTATGCCATCGCCATGGGCATGGCGGCTGCCTATGATATCGGGGAAAACACCAAAGCCATGATATTAACCCGCGCATTGGCGGAGATGAGCCGATTTGGCGTCCAAGCGGGGGCTAATCCCCTGACCTTTTTGGGGTTGTCGGGCGTGGGTGATTTGTATGCAACTTGTTCATCGACCTTAAGCCGTAACTACCAGATTGGTAATATGCTAGGGCGTGGCATGAGCCTTGACCAAGCCATCAAAAAACTGGGGCAAACCGCGGAAGGGATTAATACTATCCAGCAGGTAAATGAAAAAGCCATGAAAGCGGGTATTTATATGCCAATTACCCATGCCTTGCACGATATTATCTATGAAGACAAAGCGCCGCTTGGGGTTGCGTTAAACTTGATGGAAGCAGGATTTAGAAGTGATGTGGAATTTGTCATGCCGCATCAAGTGCAACCAACGCATAACTGACAAACATAACTTTAAACATTTTTAGGTAAATACATGCAATTAATTTTAGTTCGTCACGGCGATGCAGGCGCTTATACCCTGCCAGACCACGAAAGAAATTTATCAGCACTGGGTCAAGCCCAAGCTTCACAGACCGCACAATGGCTTGCCGAAAACTTTGAGCCCGACCATTTTATCGTCAGTCCTTACAATCGCGCCCAGCAAACCCTTGCCCAAATCCAGCAATTTTTTCCCCATGTCCCTGTGACCACGTATGAGGGCATCACCCCCGATAATGATGCAGACATCGCCGTGGAGGCGCTAGGCGAATTGGTTGGCGACTGCATGGTGGTAGTTTGTCATATGAATATCATTGCCAAAATCGCCCATATTCTCACGGATGAACCGCTAGAGGGTTTTGCGCTGGCTGAAGCGCGTGTATATGATATGGGTATATTGGCACCCAGTCTTGCCGCTGAGATCAAACGTTTTGTTCCCACCTGTTAGGTGATTTAATTTGTCAATTTTGTGTAGGACACTTCTGTGATTCATATTTGGTTGCCAACTCAGCATGCTGCCTTACGTTTATGGCAACAAACCACCCAGACTTGGCAAACGGCTGACGATTGGCAAACGCTTGCGACCCTTGCCAATCTGCAAACCACCCAATCAGCCAAGCTACAAGCCTGTCTGTATTTTCCTAGTGTCAATTTATTAACAATCCAGCCTACCCTTTCAGCAAGCCAGCTCAACGCTTTGGGCGACACCGGCAGGCGCTATTTATTTGAAGATATCAGCATTGGGTCGGTAGAAGATTTACAAGTCAAAATCCAGCCGGTGGTCAGCAACAGCGAGTTACCCGCGTTATTTGGGCTTCATGCTGCCGATATGCATTCATGGATTAATGCCGCAGCTTTGGCAGGTATTGAGATAGTCGCTTTACTACCAGATTTTTTATTGTTGCCGACCATAGATACTAGAATTGATACTAGAATGGATACTAGCATAGCTACCACAAGCGCGGTGTATTACCAAGATACAGATACCCAGTTATTAAAACTCCATACTTATCACGGCATGGCGGTTAGTTTTTTACCGCTGGTACTCACCAAATTACCCATGCTAGAAACGCTATATTTAACGGGTTTTCACGATGAAACCGTTATCCAGCAATTAGCCAGTATGCCTAATTTATCCGTAGAGTCTTCTGAGTTGTTGCCTACCCCAATCAAAGACCCGGTCAGACATTTTTTTAACTTTGCCACAATCAAAGGTAAAACGACGCTTGCGCCTTATGCCAAAGTCATCGTCCTAGTCAGTGTGTGTGCGCTGCTGACAACCTTTGCGGTCGATGCGCTTCGTTGGTATTATTACAACCAAGCACAAAAACAAGCCTCAACTTTGCTGGCGCAGCAATACGCGCAGTGGTTTCCCAATGAGCCGCTTAATAGCAAACTTACCCTACAACGACAGTTATCTGGCAAATTAACCACCCAGCAATCAGCCACGCCAAACGTACTTCAGACATTATCGTCCATACAGCCGATATTACAGCAATACCAACTGACTGCCAAGCAGCTTAATTTTCAAAATAATCACTTACAACTGCAGCTTTTATCATCAAGCAATGATTCATTAAACAAAGCCGTCAATGACATGGTAAACAAAGGAATAAAAGCAAAACTAGGGTCTGTGGATGCTGCTATGCCCACTGCGATGTCTTCCAATACTGCCAGTGCGGTTTCCAGTGCAGTGGCGCCAACTTCTGCTGGCAGTGCCCTTGCGATGATAGATATTGAATTGGCAGACTAAACCTACGACTGAGATGAATTTATGAAACCGCACGCCTCACTGAGCCAATCCCTGCAAAAACTAACCACGCCTCTGGGTCATGCGTTTCAAAATTTATCACGTCGTGATCAGATTGCGCTGCTGATATTGGCAATTTTCTTGCTTTTTTTTGTGGTTGGTGTCGGTGGTTGGACGCTGCATAGCAAAGCCAACCAAGCACAAAAAAAATACGATGACACCATGGCAGATGTGTTTTGGCTACGCAGTCAAGCAGGCAACATCAATCCCAATCAAACCCAACAAGTCAATCAAGCCGATGCTATCAAACAAATACTTAGCCAATCAGGTATTGTTAATGCGCAAGTGGTCGAGAATGGCAATACTATCCAAGTTGCTTTTAGTCACGCGCAGGCCAGCGTAATCACCAATATATTTAATCTGTTTGAACAACAAGGTATCCGCATCCAGCAACTACAAATCAACCAGTCAGTCCTCGATAAACTTGAAGTACAATCTGTCTTATCTATTAACTAATGGTAAAAGTAAATAATAGTAAAAGACCATAAAAAACGATGCACTTGGCATCGTTGTTTTGGCGCATGGGGGTGCATTGGGTGATTATTTTTGCACCCACTGACGAATTTTATCACGCTCTGCTGGCGTTGCTCTCAACCATAACTGCATAAATTGATCGAGACTATCCGATGAACTGGCTGTGGTCGCAACAGGTTGATTGCCAGATTGATTGATAGCGGGAATCGCGCCCCCTGATTGTCCTAAGGCATTGATGGTTTGTTGATTGGCTTCAACCGCTTTTGAGCTACCACCAAACACACCGCCTAACGCATTACCCAACCCGCTAAAAATGCTTGAACTGCTGCTGGATGTGGCTTGCTGACTTGCAATGATTTGCTTGCCTTGTAGCACCGCTAGTGTGGGTTGTTTGACATATTCTTTGGCGGCATTATAGTCTTCTGGTTGACCTAGCATATCCAACACATACGTTTGATTGTCGGCAAGCTCTACCGGAACGCTAATATTGCTTGAACGTAACACATCGTGATTGTCACCGCGCAGCTCGTACAACCGATTGTACTTGGCAGTAATTACATGTTTGCCTGGCTCAAGTTTGTAGGTTTTTTGCGGCTTTGAAAGCAAGCCGTTTTTGACTTCTTGACCATTAATGGCAGTCACGACGGTATTGTCAGCAACATTCAAGGTGACTTGGGCAAATGTTTGTGTGGTTGCTAACACGCCCGCAGTCAACGCAGCAGCCGTCCATAAGTACTGTTTATTCATAGGATATCCTGTTGTTTTACACCAAACTGTTAATGGATTCTAACCCATTTATCACGCAATTCCTATGACAAACCCGGTCAAAAATCTAAAAAATTTTCATTTTCTGCAATTTCATCAAAGTCCGCCAATTCAAAATTCAGCGTTAAATTATCAATAATATTCATCGCATCTTGAATTTTGGCTTTGCTCACTTTGTTTAATGGGGTGCGTTCCATGTTGGAAAATAATGGCTGCAATTCGTTTAATACTGCTAACATCGCACCGATGCGGTGTGGACCTTCATTGAGCAAATAGTCGATGATGCGCGGGTCAAAGTGCCAATGACGACGGCGTAATACCGATTCCAAAATCAGCTGTCTATCAAGCCTATCACTGCCAGTTGGCAACTGAAAAGTTGCGGCTCGCGCAAGCCTTGATAGCAAATCTCGCAGCTCAAAATTTAACGACTTTACTGGCAACCGACTGGCAAAAATAATTTTATTACCGTATTCTTGCGATAAATTAATCAGATGAAAAACTGCTTCTTGCCATTCAGGATGACCTTGAATTGCATCCATATCATCAAGCGCAATCACCGTAGTATTCTCTAGCGATGACAACACCATGGCATCCATATTGGCATTTATCAGCTCACGCAGCGACAGATAAATAACAGATTGGTCGATATCACGGAAGGATTCGCAGATAGCGTTTAGTAGATGGGTTTTACCTGTATCGCGCTCGCCGTATAGATATAGCTGCGTCAATAGCCCTACATGCATTTGGCGCACCACATCGATGATGGATACCCAGCCTGGACCACTAAAGTCACTGATACTCGCGGACTGCTTGATATTTAAGTTTAGACTTAATTGTTCCGACATTCATGCACTCGCAATCGGTAAGATATCGCTTTTTGAAAATAAATCATAAACCACTGTACATATAACACACTGTATATATAACACATAGTGCTGCCCAGTTAGCCGCCCAATGCTTAAAAGTTTGAAAGTTTGAAAGTTTAAAAGCAAAAAATTCAAGCGTCTAACTAAATTTTGACTATTATAACCTAAATTTATGAAATAGCTACTCACGCGCCTTTTGCCCCGTGTCGGGTTATTTCAAATTTATTTGCCTTTGTTATTTACCTTTGAAGCCCGTCAAGAAAAAAACAGTCAATACTGTTTTAGCGCTGAATGCGATAATATAACCAAAGATTGTACATGTGTTATCATTTTAGTAGTATATTTGATTATCTTTGTAATGGAGACCCCTATGTCTTTTGTGAATCAATGGCGTGATGCGAATTTTTTTAGACCATTACATATCACTATGAGCACCTTGAGCGCTATGGGGCTAGGTTTGGCACTTACCGCCTGCCAGCCCACCCCTGAGACAAATAACCAAGCCAGCGACACTGCCACTTCACCGTCTAACGTACCTGAAGTCATCATTGCCCAAACCCCAGCCAGTATCCCACCTGCCACAGTCGGGTTAAAACGCATGGATTTTCCGGTGTATTTGGCCGGTGTGCCAAACCTACTGCATCCAATCATTCCGTCAGTGCCCATCAATCGCAAAGCTGAAAGCGATGCCAGTGATGCTAAAAAATCACCCGTCAGTTACTTTCAAGAAGTTGCGCCCTATGATTTTCAAAGCAGTGTTTACAATATTGTGTTTGAAGAGCTAAAAACCGGGCAAGTACACCGGCTGTTTCCACAAGATAATTTTGTGATAAGAGCAGTGCACACGCCATTGGTAGATTTAAACCAAGATGACAAAACAGCGCAGAAGAAAGCTACCATGGCGCAAACTGCAACCAACCAACCGCAAGCCGCTAAAGAAGCAACCAACCCATTGGCAGTCAAAGTCGGCAATACCTTACTGCTAGGCTATTTTATCTATGAAGTCAAAGAGATAGCTGATGATGATGACAATAAAACCAATCTCGATCAGCAGCTTACCTTGTATTTAAGCGATTTAAATGGCAAAAATTTATTGAAACTCACGCCCAATAATCAATATTTTAAACATTATAAATGGCTGCCTGAGAGCAAGCGTTTTTACTTTTCAACCCAAGCCGATAGCAATGGCGATCGGGTGATTGATGAGAATGATAAATACTTCTATTATTTCATCGATTTTACCAAAAACGCGCAAATAGTCACGGCGTATGATTTTAGTAAGCCAAAAGCATAAACCTTGAGTAAATTGCACTATTAAGCGCGTTTGAGACGTAACGCATTGAGCACCACAAACAGTGAGCTTAATGACATACCAATCGCAGCCAACCAAGGCGGCACATAGCCTAACGCAGCGGGTATCAGTACGATAAAATTATACCCGAGCGCCCATTTGAAGTTTTGGGCAATAATGCGATCGGTCTTGAACGCCACTTCACGTGCTTTTGCCACGGCTTGGATTTGACCATTGAGTACCAAAGAGTCACTGGAGACTTGCGCCAAATCTGCCGCCCCTGCCATGGCGGTTGAGACATTGGCAGCGGCAAGTACCGGCGCATCATTGACCCCATCACCGACCATTTGCACGATATGTCCTTGCTGCTGCAGGGCTTTTAAATGTTGTACTTTATCATTCGGGGTAAGACCTTTATAAACCGTGTCAATACCAAGCTCGCGCGCTACCTCAAACGCCTGAGCACTAGGGTCACCGGTGAGCATCAGCACCTGCGCGCCTTGGTCTTTAAGATGCCTAATGGTAGCTAAAGCGCCTTCTCGGACTTTATCATGAAAATAAAAATGCGCCAGTGGTTGCCATTTTTTGCTTAGGCTATCTTGTCTTGATAAGGTCACACTGGTGCTGGCTTGGTGCTTGGTCAGATTTGGCAGTAACCCATCGTCTAATCCTGATGGCACTGCAAAACCATGATGACCTAGACGGTAACTTAGCCCATCAATCGTAGCTTGCAGACCGCCCCCGGGAATGTGCATCAAATCGCTGGTAGCGGGCAAATGCATTTGCCGAGTCATGGTCAATAACGCATGGGCAATGGGGTGACGACTGCCCACTTCAAGGCTCGCTGCAATACTTAAAAAATGGTTTTTTATCTCGTCTTCGTTTTTGGTATCATCTTCAGTAAAATCCACTGACGGATTTTGTTTAACACCATACGGCACATTCAGCGTTTCAATCGCCATCAAATTGGGTTGACCGTAGGTCAATGTACCGGTTTTATCAAACGCCACATGGGTGACTTCAGCGAGTGTGGTAATGGTATGCCCGCGGGTCGCCAAAAACCCCAAGCTTGCTAGTCGATTGGTAGAAACGGTTAATGCGATGGGTGTGGCCAATGACAAGGCACAGGGGCAAGTCGCGACCAATACGGCAACCGTTGCCCAAATGGCATGACTGGGCTCGATAAAATACCATGCCAAAAACACCATACTGGCAATCACCAGTACCCGCGCGACAAACCAGCGCGCCAGTTTGTCTGCTTTTAACGCGATTTGCGGTTTTTCACTGAGTGAGCGATTCACTAGCCTGTCAATCACGCCCATTTGGCTGTCATTGGGTAGTGTGGTGATTTGCATCACAAACGGCTGACTGTCATTTTGGCTACCGCCCACAATGCTATCGCCCAAGCGTTTGACGATTAAGTCACTCTCCCCGGTCAATAAGCTTTCGGACACCGTGGCACTATCTGACAGCAAAATACCATCACTGATGATACTGCTACCGGCATCAATGCGGACAATATCACCAACTTTTAGCGACTGCGCCGAAACCATTTGCTCATTATCACCCCTATTGGCAGGGTCTACACTAAGTGACTGATAAAAAAGGTCTTTATATTGATTGGCATAGCGCGTCACTTGTGAGGCATCGATCTTCTCTATCGCTAACGGCGCTTCATGACCCAGCTTTGCGACCAGCACAGGTTCGACGACCACCAAATCATTGGCTAAATTGGCAGCTTTTAGCCTGGCATTGTGCTCGACAAATTTGCCCGCCAATAAGAAAAATATCAGCATACTAACCGAGTCATAATAGGTCTCGCCCGTGTTGGTCAATGTCGCATATACACTTGCCAAAAAGGTAATGACAATGGCGATACTAATCGGCACATCCATATTGACTTGGCGGGCTTTGATGGCTGACCACGCCGATTGAAAAAATGGCAACCCTGCAATCAAAAACACAGGAATACTAACAAACAGCGATACCCAGCGTAAAAATTGCCGATCGTTGACGTCGATACCCGAATATTCCCCAAAATATAGCCCGACTGCAAACATCATCGCTTGCATGGCACCCAATGCCGCAATACCCAATTGAAACAACATACGGCGATTATCTCGCTTGAGCATCGCCTCATGGGTATCTTGCCGATAAGGTTTGGCATCATAGCCAATGGCTTGCACATTTGCCAAAATTTGGCTAATCGGCAGTTTTTTCTCATCCCATACCACGCGCATCCGTTGATTGGTGAGATTGACTTGGCAACTGTCCATGCCATCAAGGCGATACAACTGGGTTTCAATCAGCCAACTACAGGCAGCACAGCGCAAATTGCTGATTGACAGCTCAGCAACGCTTTGCCCTTGCTGATGGTAAATAAATTGCGATTTGATATCATCGTGGTCATACGCTTGCAGCTGATATAACGAATCAGGGAGACTGGCGGTACGATTGATTTCGCTGCGGTCAAGATAGTATTGCTCAAGCCCCGCCTCGATGATACTTTGCGAAGCAAGCTGACAGCCCATACAGCACATCGCCCGATCTTCACCCAATACATGGGTAAAAAATGGCAGGCTTGGTAGCGGATCGCCACAATGAAAACAATGCCCTTCCGCTGGCAACACCAGCTCCACATCTTGATACGTGGTCGTAAATTTGCTATCCGCTTCAACAAGCGTACGGCTAGGCGCATCGGTCACAACCGACTGCCCAATATCCGATTGTTTTGCCCCAAATTGGCTATCGTTTGGCATCATCAAAACCCCTAGGGCAAACACCCTAACTCACCCAAAAATGACTGTTATTGTACTGCAAAACCGTCTATTAAAGTTCAAAAATCCTGTATAGACGTGGCAAAATAGCACGATGTTGACATTGTATTTTGGCGTATTTTGGGTCATGATAAAGCACTTTTTTATACCCTTGATCGTGACGCATTTTTGTATGAATTCAACCGTTATCTCTGCCGCTAAAAATCGCCAAAACTCGCCTAAATTCCAGCATCACTCAAACCAACAAGGCATGTTTATCCTAAGCTTCATCTTTGTGGTGGCAGTATTGGTCGGCTTGGTGTTGCTTGGGTTATATTTGGTGCGCCAAGACAATGTCATCACCCAAAAATTTGAGGGCAAACGCTGGAACATCCCTGCAAAAGTCTACTCGCAACCACTAACGTTGACGGTGGGTAATCCCCTTAGCGATGATGAATTGGAGAATTGGTTAAATTTACTCACCTATACCCCTGACAAAAACTATGACAATGCCGGCACTTATAGCAAAAAAAATGGCGAATACTATATTCATACCCGCGAATTTAAATTTGCCGCCAATGATACTGAGCCATCGCAAATTATTAAGGTCAGGCTCAAAGATAACCAAATTGAAAAATTACAAAGTACCCGTCCCAATCCATCGGGTGTGGCGCGGGTTGAGCCCATTTTTATTGGCGGTATCTATCCAGACAACAATGAAGACCGCATCGTTTTGACCATCAATGACTATCCGCAGCCATTAATTGATGCGCTGGTGGCAACAGAAGACCGCAGTTTTTATCAGCATCACGGCGTGTCTATCCGCGGGATAGGACGTGCGATTTATAGCAATTTTATGGGCGGTTCACGCCAAGGCGGCTCCACCATCACCCAGCAACTGGTTAAAAACTTCTATCTCAACTCAGACCGTACTATCAAACGTAAAGCCAATGAAGCGGTGATGGCGATTTTGCTGGAAATGCATTACACCAAAAGTGAGATTTTGCAAGCCTATATGAATGAGATTAACTTAGGTCAAAATGGCAATCACTCCATTAACGGGTTTGGGCTTGCCTCGC
>Ga0224751_1002_pt3 | contig 10085 bp, 8 predicted proteins | sample LIM_F_Vancomycin_FD_182073 | JGI IMG/M metagenome (GOLD analysis project Ga0224751, IMG submission 182073) | Enriched cells from gastrointestinal tract of the lab mouse from Pacific Northwest National Laboratory (PNNL), Richland, Washington... | ecosystem: Host-associated > Mammals > Digestive...
TCTCCGGGTTTTACCTGGCCTTCATGCTCCTGCTGCTCACCCTTATCTTCCGTGCCGTGTCCATTGAATTCAGAAGCAAACAGCCCATGAAATGGTGGCGCAGGGGATGGGACACCACTTTCTCCATCAGCAGCCTTCTGGCAGCTCTGCTCATCGGCGTAGCCATGGGGAACGTCACCAAAGGCATTCCTCTGGACGACCATGGCAACTTCACCGGAACATTTCTCAGCCTGCTGAATCCTTATTCCATTCTTCTGGGGCTGACGACGGTCGCCCTGTTCGCCATGCACGGGGGAATCTACCTGCTGATGAAAACCCAGGGAAGCCTGCAGGAACAAATCGGAAAACTGCTCAGACCCTGCGTCATCATCTTCACTGTCCTGATCATCCTGCACGGGGCGGCCACCCTGCTGTACGTCCCGCACGTAGCGGCCGCCCTGGAACGCTCCCCCTGGATTTACGGAATCGCCGCCCTGGCGGTCATTTCCATCGCGTCCATCTGGATATTCATCCACAGGAACCGTCCGGGCTGGGCCTTTGTCGCCTCCTGCTCCACCATGGGCTGCATGATGGCTCTCTTCGGGACAGCGATGTTCCCCAACCTGCTCTACTCCATGCCCAATCCGGAACATTCCCTGACGCTCTCCAACGGCTCATCCACTCGGGAAAGCCTGGTCGTGATGACATACATAGCCATTCTGGGCGTGCCGCTCGTCCTGGCTTATTCCGCTGCCATTTACTGGGTTTTCCGCGGAAAAGTCCAGCTCAACGAACACAGTTACTGATGCCCTGCGGGCAAAAATAGCGATCAGCGAACCGAAAAAACCTGTACCATCCGCTCTGCCGCATGAATGCCTCCATCTTCTCCAAACTCCCGCCGGAGGAAATTACGGCGCTCCATCAATCATGGAAAAACGATCCCCTGTCCGTGGACCCTCTCTGGGCCGCCTGGTTCGACGGCTACGAACTGAGGAGCGGAGGAGCCCCCGGGTCTCCGGGTTTTACCTGGCCTTCATGCTCCTGCTGCTCACCCTTATCTTCCGTGCCGTGTCCATTGAATTCAGAAGCAAACAGCCCATGAAATGGTGGCGCAGGGGATGGGACACCACTTTCTCCATCAGCAGCCTTCTGGCAGCTCTGCTCATCGGCGTAGCCATGGGGAACGTCACCAAAGGCATTCCTCTGGACGACCATGGCAACTTCACCGGAACATTTCTCAGCCTGCTGAATCCTTATTCCATTCTTCTGGGGCTGACGACGGTCGCCCTGTTCGCCATGCACGGGGGAATCTACCTGCTGATGAAAACCCAGGGAAGCCTGCAGGAACAAATCGGAAAACTGCTCAGACCCTGCGTCATCATCTTCACTGTCCTGATCATCCTGCACGGGGCGGCCACCCTGCTGTACGTCCCGCACGTAGCGGCCGCCCTGGAACGCTCCCCCTGGATTTACGGAATCGCCGCCCTGGCGGTCATTTCCATCGCGTCCATCTGGATATTCATCCACAGGAACCGTCCGGGCTGGGCCTTTGTCGCCTCCTGCTCCACCATGGGCTGCATGATGGCTCTCTTCGGGACAGCGATGTTCCCCAACCTGCTCTACTCCATGCCCAATCCGGAACATTCCCTGACGCTCTCCAACGGCTCATCCACTCGGGAAAGCCTGGTCGTGATGACATACATAGCCATTCTGGGCGTGCCGCTCGTCCTGGCTTATTCCGCTGCCATTTACTGGGTTTTCCGCGGAAAAGTCCAGCTCAACGAACACAGTTACTGATGCCCTGCGGGCAAAAATAGCGATCAGCGAACCGAAAAAACCTGTACCATCCGCTCTGCCGCATGAATGCCTCCATCTTCTCCAAACTCCCGCCGGAGGAAATTACGGCGCTCCATCAATCATGGAAAAACGATCCCCTGTCCGTGGACCCTCTCTGGGCCGCCTGGTTCGACGGCTACGAACTGAGGAGCGGAGGAGCCCCCGGGGAAAAAGAAAATGCGGGGAACGCCGCGGACACATCCCCCTACACCGTTCCTCCGGAAAGCGCGGAACGCCGCGGGCGCGTCAACCAGCTCATCCGGGCCTACCGGGTCATGGGACACCAATGCGCCCGCTTTAACCCGCTGGATCCTCCGGACCAGACCGGTTGCCCCGTCAATCCGGAAGATATGGGATTCCGTGAGGAGGATATGGACCAGCCCGTCAACATCGGAACCTTCATGGACGGAGGAACGTTCACGCTCCGTGAAATCATCACTAGGCTGCAAAAAATCTATTGTGGAGCCATCGGATTTGAATATCACCACATAGACAATCTTAAAATCCGCTCCTGGATTGAAGAAAAAATCCAGCTCCGGGCAAACGGCGTGGATTATGGCCCGGAAGTCCGGAGAGAAGCCTTGTTCCATCTCTGCAAGGCGGAACTGTTTGAGGAATTCCTGGGCAAGCGCTTCATGGGGGAAAAACGCTTCTCCCTGGAAGGAGGGGAAGGAGCCATCGTCCTGCTGGACGCCATGATCAAGCGCTGCCCCGCCGCCGGAGTCTCTCACATTGAAATGGGCATGGCCCACCGCGGAAGGCTGAATGTGCTCGCCAATATTCTCCACAAACCGCTGAAAACCATCTTCCGCGAATTCACGCTGGACTACCTGCCGGAATCCCCCATCGGCAGGAGCGACGTCAAATACCACCTCGGTTACGCCGCCACACGCCATGTGGACGGTAAAGAACTCCATATCCGCCTTTCCTCCAATCCCAGCCATCTGGAAGCCGTGTATCCCGTGGTGGAAGGCAGGGCCAGGGCCATGCAGCACAACCTGCAAGACGCGGAACGCAAGCATGTGCTGCCGATCGTCCTGCACGGGGACGCCGCTTTCTCAGGACAGGGCATCGTGGCGGAAGTCCTCAATCTCTCCCTGCTGAAAGGTTACCGCACGGGCGGCACCGTGCACCTCGTCATCAACAACCAGATCGGCTTCACCACCAGCCCGGACGAAGCCCGCTCCTCCCGCTACGCCACGGACGTGGCGCAGATGCTCCAATCCCCCATCCTGCACATCAACGGAGAAAGCCCGGAAGACCTGGTGTGGGCGGCGGACTTCGCGCTCCAGTTCCGCCAGGAATTCGGAAGGGACATCATTCTGGACATGTACTGTTACCGCCGTCTGGGCCACAATGAAACGGACCAGGCCGCCTTCACCGCGCCTATGCAGACCAAGCGGATTGAGGCGCGCCCCACCGCCGCCGCCCTGTACGGAATGGCGCTCAGGGAGCGCGGGGAATTGACGGAACAGCAGGAGCAGGACATCCGGAAAGACCTTTGGGAGGGCATGGAACAGGCCTACCTGCAAATGAAGGAAAACCCCACGGACTACATCCTGCCCTCCACCGCGCAGGATGCGGATGAAACGCCCCTCCCGCGCACCAGCACGCGGACGGGAATCAGTCCGGAACTGTTCCAGCGCATCGGAAGTATCCTTACGGAACTTCCGGACAGCTTCACGCCCCACCCCACGCTGGAAAAACGCTTCCTGGCCCGCCGCCGGGAAGCCTTCCGGGAAGGCGGCCTGCTGGACTGGGCCATGGCGGAATCCCTGGCATGGGGCAGCCTGCTCACGGAAAACCATACCGTGCGCCTGTCCGGCCAGGACTGCCAACGCGGCACCTTCTCCCAGCGGCACGCCGTCCTGCACGACTTCAATGACGGCTCCCTGTACACTCCCCTGGAAAAACTGAATCACGGCACCACCGCATTCCGCATTTACAACTCATCCCTGTCGGAAGCCTCCGTACTGGGCTTTGAATACGGCTACGCGCTGGAAAGTCCGGACGCGCTGGTCATGTGGGAGGCCCAATTCGGGGACTTTTCCAACGGGGCCCAGGTCATCGTGGACCAATTCATTGCTGCCGCAGAAGCCAAATGGAACCAGAAGAACCGCATGGTGCTTCTGCTGCCCCACGGTTATGAAGGAGCAGGCTCGGAACACTCCAGCGCCCGCATGGAACGCTACCTACAGCTTTGTGCGGATGACAACATGCAGGTCATCAATCCCACCACTCCGGCCCAGTATTTCCACGCCCTGCGCCGCCAGGTGCACCGGAACGTGCACAAACCCCTGATTATTTTCACGCCCAAAAGCCTGCTCTCCCGTCCGGAGGCCGTCTCCCCGCACCGGGAATTCCTGGCCTCCACCCGTTTCCGCGAAGTGCTGCCGGATCCGGATACTCCCGCGCCGGGCCAGGTCACGCGCGCCGTCTTCTGTACCGGGAAAATCTATTATGACCTGGCTGCCTACCGCAGGGAACGGAATATTTCAGACACGGTAATCATCCGTCTGGAACAAATCTATCCTCTGGCGCAGGAACAGCTTACCTATCTGCTGGCGCCCTACCAAAAAGTGCGCGACTTCGTCTGGTGCCAGGAAGAACCCTCCAATATGGGGGCCTGGGGCCACCTGCGGAACAGGCTGGGACGCCTCTTCGCCACTTCCTTCCGCTATGCGGGCCGCCCCTCCATGGCCTGCCCTGCGGAGGGGGCCAAAGCGCTGCACGCCGCCGCACAAAAAAGACTCATCGCCGCTGCCTTCGGGCCGCGGGCTCAATCCTGAACCCATTTTACTCCCATGAGCGACATCCTGACTCCCTACTTTGGAGAATCCATCACCTCCGCCACCGTAGCCGCGTGGCACAAGAATACCGGCGACCCGGTAGTCAAAGGCGACATTCTGGTGACGCTGGAAACGGACAAGGTTTCCACGGATTTGGAGGCGGATGAAAGCGGCGTGCTGAAAATCCTCGTCCCGGAAGGGGCGGAAGCCCCCATCAGCGCGGTTTTAGGCCGCATTTCCCCCCTTGACGGAAGTTCCGCCGCATCGCCCTCCGTACCACTGGAAACGCGGGAGAAACCCGCTTCCGGTTCCTCCTCACCTGTGACAGGCGTCCCGGAACAAAAGCCGGAAAAGAAAACATCCTCACCGGATCAGACAACCTCCGGAAAAAATGGGAAAACAGAAAAGGAGTCCTCTCCGCGCTTCATCAGAAAACCCATGAGCCCGTTGCGCCGTACCATCGCGGCACGGTTGGTAGAGGCCCAGCACCAGACGGCCATCCTGACTACCTTCAACGAATGCGACATGTCCTCCGTGATGGAGCTCCGCAAACAATTCAATGCAGCGTACCGGGAACGGTACGGAACCAAACTCGGTTTCATGAGCTTCTTTATCAAGGCCGTAGTCAAAGCATTGCAGGAAGTGCCCCAGGTCAACGCCAGAATAGACGGTACGGACATCGTGGAAAACCTGTACTATGACATCTCCATAGCCATCGGCACGGATAAGGGTCTCGTCGTCCCCGTGCTGCGGGACTGCGACCGGAAAACGCTTCCGGAGCTGGAACTGGAACTCGCTTCCCTGGCGGAAAAAGCACGCAGGGGAAACCTGTCCATGCAGGATCTGCAAGGCGGCTGCTTCACCATCTCCAACGGCGGAACATATGGGTCGCTTCTTTCCACGCCCATCCTGAACCCGCCCCAGAGCGGCATTCTGGGCATGCATGCCATCCAGGAACGCCCCGTGGTCCGGGACGGCCAAATCATCGCCCGGCCCATGATGTACCTGGCCCTTTCCTACGACCACCGCCTGGTGGACGGCAAGCAGGCCGTGCAATTCCTCATTGCCGTAAAAAATGCCGTGGAAAACCCGGTGTTCGAGCTGTGAGGAACCGTGGGAAAAAGACTAAAGAAGAAAGACTGAATGCCTTTCCCGCTTTGGAGTATTTTCCCGGAAATCAGTCCTTTCGGCGCGTTGCCCCGGAAAAACAGTAGCGAATCAAACTTCCGCTTCCAGGCGTCCGTCTTCGGGCCAAACCATGGAGTTTTTTGTCCTTTTACCGTTTTCCCTAATGGCAGAGCTACATGGGACAAGAATTTGATCCGCGCCTTGCGGGCTCCGCATTCCGTCCAACCGGATAAATCCGGTTTCCCGGTCTTTGTGAAAAAACTTCCGTGAAATGGCCAACTATTTTTTAGCGAGCCCATAGGCACTTTATCACCTCTCAAAGGCAGGCCCTTCCGGAATCACCCCCCTTCATTCCATGGAACGGGAAAACCACTCCTGGCCATAAGCATGGATATGACTCTCCAAATCAGGATTAGTAATTTTGTTACGAATAATCAAGTCCACTTCCACAGGCAGGTTCAACTCTGTGAGACGCGCTTGGAGAGTCAAAAGGACGGACAAATCCAGCTCCTCGCCCTCCAGGGCAAGATCGATATCGGACGCAGGCTTCCACGTGCCTAGGGCGCGGGAACCGAATAAAACGGCTTTCCTAATCTGCGGAGTCTGTGAAAGAATTTCCCGGATGCCTGAGCGCACCTTGGCCGTCAGGCCATCGTTCAATCCTCTTTCTCCGCCATCATGTTCAGATTTTCCACACATTGGGCCAGCATGGGAAAGAATTTTCCCTTAATCAGGGAAACCGCCTCTTCCGCGATGGAATCATCATAAGTATGTACAAACAAATTGCGGCTTTCCAGCGCCTGGAGCCAACAATCAATATGACCTATCAAGTCTGCGCCAAACGCCTGCCTGATGGCTTCGCGGGGGCTGTTAACGCTGTAGCCGTCATAGACCAGCTTATCTATCAACGTTTTCCAGCACAGCTCAAACGTAAATTCATAAGTCTGCACCAGTCCGGCCATTTCCAGTTCATTGTATTCCGGCAACGTGCAAGCATGGCGCAACCGGGAAAAAGCCTTATTCAGGTTTTGAAGCCTTTGTTTCCAGCGCAGGTTATCGTTCATCTTTTTTAATGGAGAAAAAGAGCCCCGTTGAGGGGCTCTTCCCGTGAAAACCGTTACATGTGAATGGCAATCCCCTCGGAAGCCAGCATGGATTCATGAATGGCCTCAGACAGCGTGGGATGGGCGAAAATGGTGGCGTGGATATCTTCATCCGTCAGTTCCGCCTGAATGCCGATGCCCAGCGCGGCAATCAGTTCCGTGGCTTCCGGCCCCACGATATGGGCACCCAGCAATTCTCCGTTTTTGGCGCCGTACAGGGTTTTCACGAAGCCGTCCGGCTCTCCGGCGGCTACAGCCTTGCCAATGGCCTGGAATGGGAATTTCCCCACCTTGTATTCCACGCCCGCTTCCTTGAGGGCGCGTTCCGTTTTACCTACGGAAGCCACCTGCGGGTAGCAGTACGTGCAGCTCGGGAAGAAGCCGACCTGCCGGGGCTGGTAGTCCGGATTAAACATGCCCTCCACAGCCTGGACAGCTTCAAAAGAAGCCGTATGTGCCAGCAGCACGCCGCCGATCACGTCGCCTGCCGCATAAACGCCGGGAATGGAAGTCGCATAGCGGTCATTCACCTTGATGAATCCCTTTTCCGTCAATTCCAGGCCGGGAGCGGCGGGAACGACCGGCTTCACGCCGATGGCCACCAGGCAGACGTCCGCCGTGATTTCCTCCTCCTGTCCCCTGCTGTTTTTTACGCTGGCCCTGACCTGTCCGTCACAGGTTTCCGTGACGGATTCCACGGAAGCTCCCGTCATCACCTTGATGCCCTGCTTCTTGAATGCCCGTTCCAGCGTCATGCAGGAGTCGTCGTCTTCATTGGGAAGCATCCGGGGAAGCGCTTCAATAAGCGTCACTCTGGTGCCGAATGAATTATAAATGTAGGCAAATTCCGTGCCGATAGCTCCGGAACCGATGATGATCATGCTTTCTGGCCGCTTTTCCAGCACCATGGCTTCCCTGGAGCCGATGACAGTAGTGCCGTTCAGGGGAAGGCTGGGCACCGTGCGGGTGACGCAGCCGGTACAGATCAGGATATTCTTTCCCTCCAGAACATTCACCGTTCCGTCGGCGGCCTTTACTTCCACCCTGCCGGGGGAAATGATGGAGGCTTCCCCCGTAACGGAATCCACCTTGTTTTTCTTGAAGAGGAACCCCACGCCGCCTGCCAGGCGGTCGCTGACCTTGCGGGAACGGCCGATCACTTCACTCCAATCCACGCTGACGCCCTCCACCATCATGCCGAATTCTCTGGCGCGGTCCGTCACGATCCGGTAGGCCTCCGCATTTTTCAGAAGCGCCTTGGTGGGGATGCATCCCCAGTTCAGACAGGTGCCCCCCACCCGGTCGCGTTCCACGCACACCACGGATTTCCCCAGCTGGGCGGCGCGGATGGCGCCCACATAGCCGGCAGGGCCTCCACCAATGACGATAAGATCATATTGCATGAAATTACTATAAAGGCATCCCCCCTTGCGGGTAAAGAAGGAATATGAGCATGCGCCGGTTCGGGAAGCCGACAGATAACAGAGGTAAGGGCCCAGAGATTAAAGCATGTGTTGAGAACTTGCCTTTATTCGCTCATCCTCAATACTCAATCACTATTCTTCACCCACTTTACCAGATCCCGCATTTCCGCGGCGGTATCCGCATACAGGCCGTCCGTGTAAATTCCATGATCATACAAAATTCTCCCTTCCACCATGGTGAACACGCAATCCTTGCCGGAAGAGGCATAAACGGCATGGGACGTTTCGTTGAAAATCGGGCACAGGTTCGGTTCATCCAGGTTCAGGGCGATCATATCCGCGGGAGCCCCCGGAACCAGTGTTCCCAGCCCCGGCATCCGGAAAATGCGGGCGCCCTCCTCCGTCGCCATCTTCAACGCCTGCATGGCGGGGACCGCAGTAGCGTCCCCGCTGTACCCCTTGGCAAGAATAGCGGCCAACTTCATTGTTTCAAACATGTCCAGACTGTTGTTGCTGCACGCTCCGTCCGTTCCCAGAGAGACGGGAACGCCGGCCCGCACCATATCCCGCACGCGGGCGAAGCCGGACGCCAGTTTCAGGTTGCTGACCGGGTTATGGACAACCGCCGCTCCGGAAGCGGCCACCAGTTCCAGTTCCTCATCCGTCACGTCCACCATATGGGCCAGCACGGCCCGTTCATTCAGCAGCCCCATATCACGGGCATAGCCCACGGGACGCCTGCCCCCGTGCAGGGAACGGCACTGCTCTACTTCCCCGGCGGATTCGGACAAATGGATATGCAGCATCAGATCCAGTTCCTCCGCCAGCTTCATGGAACGCCGGAGCACTTCGTCACTGGTGGTGTACACGCTGTGCGGCATCAGGGCCACCTGTACCCTGCCGCGGCCGGAAAAGCGCTCCGCCTGCTCCCGGTACAGGGCTTCCGCACCGTCCCACCCGCCGTACGCCGGAGAGGGAAAGGCAAAAACAACCTCTCCGCCCACACAGCGCATTCCCATGCGTTCCGCCTCCTGAAGAACGTTGGCTTCCAACAGGTAGGAATCTACAAACGCCGTGGTGCCCGTCCGCATCATTTCATACATGCCCAGCCGGGCCCCCAGGGAGACGATTTTATCCGTCAGCCGGGCTTCCACCGGGAAAATATGTCCGGTCAGCCATTCCATCAGCGGCAAGTCATCCGCAAAACCGCGCAAAAAGGTCATGGGGACATGCGTATGGGCATTAATAAGCCCCGGCATCAGCAGCACATTCCCCAAATCTCTGCGGACGGCGGGCATCCACCTGGCCTCCAGTTCTGCGGCGCTTCCCGTTTCCAGAATTTTCCCGTCCCGGACGGCGACGGCCGCATCCCCGGGAGCAACGGACTGTTCCGCTCCGCCCAGCATGCGGGAAGCGGTCACCAGCAAATCACACGCTTGTTGTTCCATGGCGCAGAATGTACCCCAGCGGGAGGGTTCTGGCAACTTCATCTCCTCGGCTCGGGGATTTCGCGTCCATTTGACATTTCATGTTTGACTTCAAAAGAGAAAACTGCCAAGAATGGACTACAGTTAAATTTACCATTTATCCCCATATGAACAAGACTATACTGTTAGGTTTGGCCCTTGCGGCCTCCGTGTCTTCCGCCAGCGCCTATCATGCCGACAAGTACGACGGCCAGTTCGGCATGTCCCTGGAAGGGGCTTACGGAATCGCCACCAAAGATGCCATGCCCAACGTGGCCGGCGGCAATCTGAGCATTTTCAACTATATTGAAACCGGCAGCATTGTTCATCAGATTTCCCTGAACGGCGGCATCCTGGCCG
>Ga0224751_1080_pt1 | contig 9877 bp, 8 predicted proteins | sample LIM_F_Vancomycin_FD_182073 | JGI IMG/M metagenome (GOLD analysis project Ga0224751, IMG submission 182073) | Enriched cells from gastrointestinal tract of the lab mouse from Pacific Northwest National Laboratory (PNNL), Richland, Washington... | ecosystem: Host-associated > Mammals > Digestive system...
CCTCACAAGAAACCAATCTTAGCTATCTTGCTGAGCTGGTTAGCTCGCGCTCAACGGTGCGACCACCCCCGCATGAACTAATTCCCAATAGGCGAAACCTAGATAACAATCTTTTACCGCATGACTTACCACCGCCTATACCGTCTATACCAGCTATGATAGCTTCTGCCCCTAGCAGTAGCACGCCGACCACTGTTTTCTCACCCAATGATGAAAGCAGCGTACTACAGTATCAAGGCGTTAAAGATGGTGTGCAAGTTGATATCTTCCCTGCCCGTTTTGGCAAAATTGACACCAATTTTATTGAGCCAATGGCTCACCCGCAATTGATTAATACCCCTATCGGTTTTAGTGAATTAACCCTTGATGGTGAAATTTGGAAAGTCTTTCGTAAAGACACTCCAAGGCGGGTGATTTTTGTGCGTCAACCTGTCGAATGGCAGAAAAAAATTGCCTTAAAATCGGCTTGGCAATCCATTATCCCAATTTTACTAACGACCCTAATGCTGCTTGCACTATTGCCTTGGGTATTAAAGCGCGTATTGCGTCCGATTCAGATATTAGCTAAGCAAATGGCAAAACGTCATGGTCAAGATCTCAGCTTGATCGAGCTACCCACTGACAGCCAACATCGCTCAATTCTGCCCAGCGAGCTGATGCCCTTGGTCATTGAAATCAATGCGTTGTTACAACGGGTTGACACGCATATCCAAAACCAAAATCGCTTTATCGCGGATGCCGCGCATGAGCTACGCTCGCCATTGACCGCAATCTCACTGCAAGTGCAACAACTGCAAAAATACAGTCAAGACGCGGCGATGTATAGCGACCCTGCAAGGCAAGCAAAATTCAAACAAAACATTCATAAACTCGCTGTCAGAGTAGAACACAATCAACATTTGGTGGAACAGCTACTCACCCTTGCCCGTATGGAAGCCCAGCAATCACAGCTGACCGAGTGCACCAACACGCCCACCGATTTAATCGCAGTGCTACGAGAAGCCATCAAACTGCTATTTCCGATTGCCGATAGCAAAGACCAAACCCTATCGGTTGACAACCATCTCACCGCGCTGGGGGGGGTCCGCGACGCAGGTCAGTGTAGATGAAACTGCCTTGTTTATCCTCCTCAAAAATTTACTGCAAAATGCCATTTTATACACCCCAACCACAGGCAATATCGCGGTTGTTATTGACCAGATGACTATCGATGACTTAACGCAGCTATCAAGCAACACCGATTCGACCCATGCCACCCATGCCAACTTAGCCAACGCATTGACCCCGACCCCGGTGTTGGTTAACAACGCTAGCAACACACTTAATCACCGCGCAAAACGACTCATCGTCCAAGTTGCCGATACCGGCATTGGCATTGATGCAGCCCATTATCAAGACGTCTTTCAACCCTTTTACCGCGTCAATCAAAATGCGTCGAGCGCATCCCTAGCACACGGACAAGGACAACCAAGCAGTACACAAACCCATAGCGATACTGCCAAAAAATCTTTTTCTACCAAAGACACAAGCGCCCATTCAGGTTTCACGGTGATTGGCGGTACAGGCTTGGGTTTATCGATTGTTTATCAAATTTGTCAACAAGCCAATATCGATATTTATCTCAGTCCTACGCAAGTGGTTGAGAATAACGCCCAAACCACTGCCACCACCCAAGGCTTAACGGTAACCTTGGTGTTTTAGACTGCCTCAAAAATAACGTAATTTTGTCAAATCATCGCTACTTTTTTAAATGATTGTTCAATCTAGTTTTCTCAAACGTATAATTGCGGTATAAAGTACAACAACTATGCTTGGGTAAAACGGAAGTCAACTTTACGATGTTTGATTTTATATTGAAAAAAAATAAAAAAAATGCGCTGGACTCAATGCATGACAAGCCATCGGGTGTGTTTAATAAACTGGTATTTTATAGCGGTTTATTCGCTGTATTGCTTGCGATTATTGAGACAGGGTTTGTTTTTAAAGTTTGGTTGCATGGCGTGGCTTCGACGTTTTATTTGATAGTGCTTGGGCTTAATTTTATTGAATTATTGAGTCAATATGTGCAAAAAGGTATACGCTCAAAGCTTGTGCTAACGTTTGATTTGTCCATTGCTTTATTAGTTATTGCGCTATTGGTGACACATTTTTTTGCCGATAACAGCTCTTTTTTATACAAATTCTTGTTTGAAAAATCGCTGATAAAAATTGCGTTGTTGGTTTCTTTTATTCGTCAGTTATTGGTGATGGAATTTAGCTTTAAGATAGTCGTTGCGCACCCTGCCCAGTTGTTTATTTTAAGTTTTTTATTGCTTATTTTGCTCGGCACGTTTTTGCTGATGATGCCAAATGCCACGTATGGTCATATTGCGTTTGTCGATGCTTTATTTACTGCCACGAGTGCGGTGTGTATTACAGGTCTGGCGGTAAAAGATACAGGCGCTTTTTTTACGCCATTGGGTCAAATCATTATCATGTGTTTGTTTCAATTGGGCGGCTTAGGGATTTTAACTTTTGCTACCTATTTTAGCTATTTTTTTCGAGGGCGTATCAGTTATCAGACACAGCTACAGATTGGGCATGTGACCTCAGCTAATCGTATGAGTGATGTGCTAAAGACGCTCAAAGTAATTTTTGCGGTCACGTTTGCGGTGGAGTCCGTGGCAGCCATGGCGATTTATCTCAGTATGCTTGATGTCCCTATGAGTATCCATCGCCGCATCTTTTTTTCGGTTTTTCATGCCATCTCTGCATTTTGTAATGCAGGTTTTTCAACGATGAGTGATAGCTTATATGAGTTACAACTGCGCTTTAATTATCCGTTACAAATGGTTGTGGCGGTGACATTTTTATTTGGGGGGTTGGGGTTTGCGATAGTTGCCAATGTCGTGGAATATTTGCGCCATCAGGTGATGCGCCTGCTGTTTCCTAACCGCTCACGATATGGTGCCAAGCCGTGGTTACTAAGTATCAATAGTCGCATTAGTTTAGTAACGACCTTGTCCTTGCTAGTGCTTGCCTTTGTCAGTGTGCTTGTATTTGAGTGGCAAGGCACCTTAACTGAGCATACCAGTGTCATCGGCAAACTTGTGACAGGGTTTTTTGTGGCAGCTGCACCGCGCTCATCAGGAATCAATGTGGTAGACATGGCACAGCTAGCGCCACCGACCGTGATGCTTACCATTGCACTGATGTGGGTTGGGGCAGCCCCAAACTCTACAGGCGGTGGTATCAAAACCACGACTTTTGCCGTCGCTGTACTCAATATTGTGTCACTGGCACGCGGCTATTCTCGTATCGAAATATTCCGTCGTGAAATTGCGGATATCTCAGTGAAGCGGGCATTTGCGATTATCTGTTTGTCAGTGATTATCATTGCGTTTGGTTGTACGTTAATACGCTGGGCAGAGCCCAACATGAGTATGACAGAAGTGTTATTTGAAAGTGTTTCTGCTTACACCACCACAGGATTAAGCTTAGGTATCACCCCGCATTTAAGTGCATTTAGTAAATCCGTACTGATTGGGCTGATGTTTTGTGGACGAGTTGGGGCGTTGACCATCTTAATTGCGTTATTAAATCGCCCAAGGCATCAAAGCTATCGCTATCCTAGCGAAGAGATTATTATCACCTAAAGATAAATTGATAAGGGTTAGATATGAAATACATCATCGTCGGTCTAGGCAATTTTGGCTCATCACTTGCCACCAAACTCACCAGTCAAGGGCATGAGGTCATTGGTATTGATATCGATATGGATAAAGTTGAGCGCTACAAAGAATCCATTTCGCACACGATTTGTATCGATTCTACCAGCGAAAACGCCGTCTCAGGGTTACCCATCGCCCAAACAGATGTGGTGCTCATTACCATTGGCGAAGACCAAGGTCAAAACGTGATGGTCACTGCCCTATTCAAAAATCTCAATGCCAAATATATCATTAGCCGAGCGATTAACCCACTGCATGAAAAAGTGCTACAAGCATTGGGGGTTGATGACATCATCCAACCTGAAAACGAGGCGGCAACCCACTGGGCAAAGAAACTGTCGCTAACTGGCTTAATTGATTCGTTTGAACTCGATAACGATTATAGTATCGTTCAAATACAGACACCGCCTACATTTTACGGTAAAACAGTTCACGCCCTTGATTTAATCAATCAATTTAATGTGATGCTGTTAACCACCATTTCATTTCACCAAAACCAATTTGGTTTTGGTCGAAATCAAAATAAATCCAAAATCGATGGCATTGTGCATCCAGATTTTGTCATTGAGCCTGATACAGTTTTAGTATTATTTGGGGAAACCAATGACTTAAGACGGCTGTTCAAGTATATGCACGCCTCCCAGAATAGTTGACAATACTCCATCAAAGCACTTATTCATTGTCGCCAATGTTTTTGATTTTCGATAGACTTCTTGTGTTTTAACAACGGCTTGCGACCTTGTAGGTCGTCAGCCAAAATTTTTGGTCACAAAATGGTCACGTTTTGGTCACAAGCATTTGGTGACGTTAGTTTTACTAACCTATCTTTCAGAACATGTTTGGTAATTTAACAATCAGTCAGTAAAAACACAGTTGATAAGTAAAAGATTTATCGAAAAAATAATATTTTTTATATTCAATTACTTAACTAAATACCAAGACGAAAAAAAACCTCAAATCAGGGGAGATTTGAGGCATAAAACTTTAAAAATTTCGTTTTTAAATCCACTAAAATAAGTGGCGCAGCGGACGGGACTCGAACCCGCGACCCCCGGCGTGACAGGCCGGTATTCTAACCAACTGAACTACCACTGCACGGTAGCTGATAGCGATGATACAGGTTGGTGGGTCGTGACGGATTCGAACCGCCGACATTCTGCGTGTAAGGCAGACGCTCTACCAACTGAGCTAACGACCCTGACAGGCAATCTATAAGCCAATCAAGTTGCTTCAATATCATCGAAGTGACGCGTATTATATAGACTTATCATGGATTGTCAACTAGTTATTTAAAGATTTTTTCGATATCTTTTTGCAAACTTGGCATCGCTTTTTCAAATTGGGTTGTGTCACCTATCAGGGTCGGCATCATCACCTGCACAAACTCACTGGAAACTTGCGATTGTTTGCTCAAGATGCGTTGTCCCATTGGGGTCTCATAGAATTGGTTAAGGGCATCGACTTCAGCTTGGGTATAGGTTTTTTTGGCAATCGCCTGATAAGCTTGTTGCAGTTGCTGTTTAGAGATGGGTTGGTCTAATTGCTGTCCCAAGAGGGTGCTATATTTGACAAAGATATTTTTAAGCTGTTTTTGCGCATGACGGCTAAAAATGCCTGCGTTTTCATCTGTAGGGAATTCTTGGGGTAACCCTTTCATCATAGCGGCCGCTTGCTGGCGTTGGGTAAGCATTTCATCAATCATTTTATCGATATGTAGCACCTTGATAAGCTTGTCAAGCGATGCATCCGTGGGCTGGGTTTGCAATTCATTGATAGTCGTAACTGGTGGTTGAGCACTAACTGGGTTGTTCTGAATGATTAATTCGGCGTAAGCAGGATGAACCAGCATAGTCATACCAGTCGAGGTCAATAAGGCTAGCAAGGCTAATTTTTTAGCATTTAATGCCCCTGATGGATTTAACGGTTTGTTGGGTTTTTTAGAGGGATATTGATGACGCATTTTTCTGCCTATTTGATATCACATTGGGGAATGTTATAACTTTGAAAACGCAATGCTTTACGCATCTGTGCGGCTTTTTGGCGACATTCTTGCAGGCTATCTTTGATTTCAAGGGGTGGTACACGGGTTGGCTTGCCATGTTGATCCACCGCTACCATGGTGAAATAACAACTGTTGGTATGGCGTATCGTACGGTTTTGGATATTTTCTGCCTGCACTCGAATGCCTACTTCCATCGAAGTTTTGCCCACATAATTGACGCTTGCCAAAAAGGTGACTAACTCCCCTACATGAATCGGCTCACGAAAAATCACTTGATCCACCGATAGCGTCACCACGTAACCACCACTATAGCGACTGGCACAAGCATAAGCCACTTGGTCAAGCATCTTTAATAAATCGCCGCCATGCACATTGCCAGTGAAGTTTGCCAAATCAGGCGTCATCAGTACAGACATGGTAAGTTCGTTTTGTAAAGGGGCAACTTGCAAATTTTGCTGTAATTCAACGGAATTAGCCACAATGACGATCCTTCTGAATTCACATAACAACTATTATAAAAAATTATCAACCTTAGCATAGCTGTGAATCAACATAGCGAGCGGTGAGAACGTAGCTAGGAGGCAAGGTAGCTAGGACGCAACTTGGCCAATACAGCGATGCATTAACCGCTAAACTAGCAAATTCGTCTTATCATCACAATAGCCAATCAGTAACTGACTGATTACTAGCCAAAATCTCGTTGAATAATAAAAAAATTCGAATATTTGTGATATAGGGCTTGACAGTCACGGTTAATTTGCTAAAATACGCACCACTTAAACGCTGCGATGATTTTTGCAGGTTTAACAAAAAATTCTACCGCTTATTCTCCAATAGCTCAGTCGGTAGAGCAATGGACTGTTAATCCATGTGTCCCTGGTTCGAGCCCAGGTTGGAGAGCCATATTAAGAAGACCTTTAACATCGCTTGTTAAAGGTCTTTTTTTTATGTAGAATTTTTCTCTATCGTTATTGCTATGAATTATTTTGATTGCTATTATTCATTTTGCATCATGAATTTTTTGCTAAAAATGCTTGACTCATTGTTCAAATCTCAGTAATATACGCACCACTTGATTATCTGTTCTCCAATAGCTCAGTCGGTAGAGCAATGGACTGTTAATCCATGTGTCCCTGGTTCGAGCCCAGGTTGGAGAGCCAATCAAGCCAGATTCTGTTGTATATTTTGAACCCGTTCCCTTGTGAATGGGTTTTTTTATGAGCAAAGTTTAGCAATTTGCTGTTTACTACGCCTTTGTTTGATACCCTATTATCTCACTTGCTAAAGTACTATAAGATACTATTGATAAGATACTACTTATGACACTGTCGTTTTCCCCTACCCAATCTCAATTTTTGACCCTGCAACAAGCGATTAATAAAGACCGCATCACCCAGCTAGTAAGCGATCAGCAGCAAGGTAAACTGTCGCCAGATGATAAATCTTACTATGAAAGCTTAATCACCCAATTTATCGAGCTAATCAAGCTGCCTGATAGCGCGCATTTAGCCATGCAGCTTTTACCAGAATTCAAAATCACCGTGCCAGCCTTGCTTGATGGCATGGCTTATCGCGCCGTGGCTGATAAAAACCCGAAAGCGTGTGTGTTTGCGGCATATATGATTGACCAATCGCTGTTGCAGCGCGATATGACGCCCCTGTTCAATGTGATTATTGAATTCGGTACGCCTGAACTGTGGGTTGAATTGGTAAAAAAAGTGAATAATGCCCCTGCCGATCGCATCGTTGAGAAGGTTTATCAATGTGACAAATCGGTACAGACCTATTGGGAACAACAAATTTTGTAAAGAAATTTCGCCTGATTGTCGCATCCAGCGTTAAGCTAATGCAACATTTGGCTAAGATTTTTGTAGGAATTTTACGTTTGCTTTGCTTGTTTCTCGCCAATGAAATAATTACACTAGGTTAAAGATATCTAATTGCGCTAAATTTTCCGTCTAATTGATAAATTGGTTATATCTAGCTTGACTGCTAAAAATTGATCACACGCGAGGCATGCAAATGATTACTAAAGTCAAAAAAAATCAACAAGTCATGGTTCCTATCCATATCAAAATTACTGAAGAAATGCGGGATTTGTTGACCCAAGTCGCCAAAAATCATGGTTTTCCACGTATTCAAGGCTTGATTCGCTTATATATTCGCCGTGGACTCGATGCCGAGAATGTCGGCTACTCGCTCGCCAAAGACAGCCGTTTTATCGAAAAGCTGAAGCGTCAAGGGGTGTCCAATGAGGTGATTTTTGAAGCGATTGAGGATACAGCCAATGAGTCAGAAGCCAAAGCAACTGATACGGCAAAACCTTAAGCTTGTTCAGCCCCATAAAAAAACCCAAAACGCAAATGTTTTGGGTTTTTTATGGCTAATCAACGCTTTTATACGCTTATACAGTGGGATGATGCTCAATAGGCGGTAATGGGTGACCATTGAGCGCTGCGTCCAAGCGCTGTTTGTCTAGCGCATTTTCCCAACGTGACACGACAATCGTCGCACAGGCATTACCGGTTAGGTTGGTCAATGCACGGCACTCTGACATAAAGCGGTCAATCCCTAAAATAAGTGCCATCCCTTCGATTGGCACAGTTGGCACCACCGCCAAAGTGGCTGCCAAGGTGATAAAACCAGCGCCCGTGATACCTGCCGCGCCTTTTGAGCTTAACATCGCAACCAATAATAACGTAATCTCTTGGGTCAACGTCAAATCAATATTACAGGCTTGCGCGATGAATAACGCTGCCATGGTCATATAGATGTTGGTACCATCTAAGTTAAATGAATATCCTGTTGGAATCACCAAACCGACCACTGATTTTTCGCAGCCTGCGCGTTCAAGTTTTTGCATCAAGGTTGGTAGTGCCGCTTCTGATGAACTGGTGCCTAACACCAATAGCAATTCATCTTTGATGTATTTAATCATCTTGATGATTGAAAAGCCGTTGTAACGTGCCACAGCACCGAGCACCACCAGCACAAATAGCAATGAAGTGATATAAAAACAGGCTATCAAAAAGGCTAAGTTACCCAGTGAGTGCACCCCATACTTACCAATAGTAAATGCCATCGCCCCAAACGCACCAATCGGCGCAGCTTTCATCAAGATTTCAACCGCTTTAAACACAGGCGCAGATAACTCTTGAAAGAAGTTTAACACGGGACGAGCACGATCACCCACGGATGCTAATGAAACACCAAACAGCACTGAAACAAATAACACTTGCAGGATATTCCCTTCCGTCAGTGGACTTACCATGGTTTCCGGAATGATATTCATCAAAAAACCGGTAATGGTACTATCGTGCGCTTTGCTAACATACTCAGACACTTTAGCCGCATCTTTCCCTGTTGCCAGTGTGGCTGGATCAATATTGAGACCCGCGCCCGGTTGCAACACATTGGCAACCACAAGACCGATGATCAATGCCAAGGTTGAAAAGGTAATGAAATACAGCATCGCTTTACCAGCAACACGACCGACTCGCTTCATATTGCTCATACCAGCAATACCCGTCACCACTGTCAAGAAAATAACGGGAGCGATAATCATTTTAACCAATTTAATAAATGCGTCACCCAGTGGTTTCATTGCCTCGCCCATTTCTGGGGCAAAGACGCCAAGCAAGATACCCAGTACAATGGCGATAATCACTTGTACATACAGAATTTGGTACCATTTACGGGGTTTGGGGGGTTCCACGAGTGTCGTGGTATCGATAGGTATCATGACAGATACACTCCTTTATCTGACGAACCCTAAAACTGGGATAAGGTTACATTTGCGATAAAAATTGTGGAACAAATTTAGCCAAATAGTCGCACAACCTTTAGAATTTTATCAACAATCATTAGAAAATCTAATGGATTGCAGTGCTGCGTATATTAACAATGTGATAACGTATCAGCAAGGTAATTTTCAACATTATTGTTAAGCTGTAATGGGTAAAATGGAGGCACTAAAACAATCCGTTGTATCAATATGTTTAGACGGAGGATTAGTGAGTTATTAAGCGTTTTTTGCTTCAATATTTTGCTTAACATCAGCGCAAGGTATGAAGCCCAGGTATTAAGCCAAAGTGTTTAGCATAGTTATCCAACTTTCTGTTTAGCTTTCTATTTAGCTTTCTTTTGCTAATATTTTTTGCATTAA